>Ga0114959_10001710_pt1 | contig 18813 bp, 7 predicted proteins | sample C_130625_EF_Meta_FD_87317 | JGI IMG/M metagenome (GOLD analysis project Ga0114959, IMG submission 87317) | Freshwater microbial communities from Lake Croche, Canada to study carbon cycling - C_130625_EF_MetaG | ecosystem: Environmental > Aquatic > Freshwater > Lake | place: Lake Croche, Canada...
AATAACTACCAGATTTCAAGGTGGAATACCCATAAAAATCTGCATTAGTTCCTACTCCTTGTATTATGTTGCCATTGAAAGTCACATCCCCATTCATATTCACATATGAGTTTGGTCCCCCGTTAAAGTATACAATACCATTGATATATGTAGTACTATGATCCCCACTTTCATCATCCATTTGACCCATAGTAATATGGCTACCATAATTACCTAGAGTAACAGTACCACCGTACCAAATATCGGCGGTAAAATTATCTGGGTAACCGTTCCCTCTACCAATTCTTATATTACCTGATAAAGTTGTGTTACTAGCTAATGCAACAACATTCCCAGTTCCATTTGAGCTATACGATGTTTGCCATGCTGTCCCGTTAGACCTTGCAATTCCTGAACCTGGGTAAACTGTTGGCCCTGTTGCTCCTACAGGACCCGTGGAGCCTGTAGAACCTGTTGTTCCTGTGAGGCCTGTAGATCCTGTTGGTCCTGTGGAACCCGTTGTTCCTGTAAGACCTGTTGAACCTACTGGACCTGTAGATCCTGTTGTTCCTGTAAGGCCTGTTGATCCTATTGGACCTGTAGAGCCTGTAGAACCCACTGGACCTGTAGATCCTGTTGCTCCGTTGAGTGTACCTGTTGCTCCGACCCATTGGCCCAAGCTATTAATAACTGTTGTTCCATTGATTGCTAAATTAGCAGCGTCTACTGTAGCTGCTTTAAAATCTGCATAGGTGAATGAAGGATCTGAGGTGTCTATGTAGACGCTGGCATCAGGTTCTGGAAGATAATTCTTAAATACCTTATATACCCCATCGGTGGCGTCTCTAAAGAATCCTGTGTGACGATATGTTCCATCATAATATCCTCCAGCAAAACCCAAATCTGGATTTGCTGCTACTTGAGCATATGCTACTCCGCCGCTAGTGTAAGCACCATTTGCCGTACTTGCAACTACAAAATGTGTGCCATTTGTAGAAAATACTGTTTTATTATTTGCGGCTGAGATGTTATAAGTGTTAGGGGTTATTCCCGTAATCACTAGAGCGTTCCCTACATCAAATACATTGTTTGCTGTGTAGGTTACATATGTGCCGTTACCGGATGCGTTGGTAACATTAGCCTGCAAGGAGTTATTTAAGTAAATGAGATTATCGTGGACTGTTAGTGTCTGTACACCAAGTGTAACCGTGTTACCACCAATACTTACATCTCTATGAATTACTAAATTTTCTGCGTATAAAGTATTGGTGTTAGCATTGTAAAGTAGGAATTCAGATGACACCTTAGCAGCTGCATTTGATGCTACTGATCCCACCATAACAGGATATAGACTAGTGCTAGTTGTATCGTTTGTTGCATTGATTGTATTAGATGGACCTGCAGGACCCGTAGATCCAACTGGACCTGTAGAGCCTGTTGTTCCTGTGAGACCTGTAGATCCAACTGGGCCTGTTGATCCTGTAGATCCGACTGGGCCTGTTGATCCTGTAGTCCCTGTAAGGCCGGTTGAGCCTGTTGTTCCTGTGAGACCTGTAGATCCGATTGGGCCTGTTGATCCTGTAGATCCGACTGGGCCTGTTGATCCTGTAGTCCCCGTAAGGCCTGTTGATCCTGTGAGACCCGTAGAGCCTGTCGATCCAACTGGACCTGTTGATCCTGTAGTCCCCGTAAGGCCTGTTGATCCTGTGAGACCCGTAGAGCCTGTCGATCCAACTGGACCTGTTGAACCCGTTGTACCTGTAAGGCCTGTTGATCCGACGGGACCTGTTGCACCAGATGATCCAATCACTCCTTGAATACCTGTTGCACCTGTTGTTCCAAAAAGACCTGTAGAACCAATTGGGCCTGTAGATCCTGTAGTACCTTGCGGCCCTGTTGATCCCGTAGATCCAATTGGGCCTGTTGAGCCTGTAGTTCCTGTAAGACCTGTAGATCCGACTGGACCTGTTGCTGCAACTGGTCCAGTAGCTCCTTGAATCCCCGTAGACCCTATGACCCCTGTGGCTCCTGTCGATCCATAAAACCCTTTGCCTAAAGCATTGGTTAAAGTCATCCCTTGAGATGACTGTGATAATATTGGGGATCCGTTGCTTACTTTTACTACGACTGAGGAGGTGTTACTTAAGGTAGCAACTACATTCAAAATACCATTACTTGACATATCTACCTCGTAACATTAGGGGTTACAGTAACAATGCCTTCTAATACTCTAGACACAAGACTGGATGCTGTGTGGGTTAATTCTACGTCGTACATATATCGACCTGCAGCTAAATTAGCTGAGGTGTTAGCAGTAAGAGATAATGATACCTTACCTACTGTTGGATCTAATGTTACGATAAAGGGAGTATATGTAGATGATGTATAATGCTTACGGATTTGAGAGGTTCCAGTGTACCCTGTCAAATCTACAATATCCCCATTAGTATCCGTTATGGTTACTTGAGTAACATATGATGCACCCTGATCTATAATTAAATTTGCCTTGGTTGCCATTTAGTTACCTTCTACTTACGTAATTCGTTAACTGCTTGTTGTAGAGTATCAATTTGTTGTTGCTGTTCTTTTAAAGCATTAATTAAGAAAGCAATAATACCAGAATAGTTTACAGTCTTTTTATCGCCATTATCAACAAGCTCCGGTACAATATTTTGTAATTCTTGTGCAATCAGACCATACGATTTATTACCAGTATCTTTCCAATTGAATGAAACCCCATTCATCTGTTCTATATATGACATTGCATTTGGAATGGTTGCAATATTATCTTTATAATCTCTATCAGATAATGAATTGAATACTGATGCGTATAGAGTTCCTGATGATGGATTGAAATAAAGTTTCGTGGTTGATATGACAGCATTAGTCCAAGAACCAGATGATGTATTTGATAGCCCTGGATAGTAGTTACCGTTTGTTGTAGTATCGTTGTTTAGTGTTGCACCACCGGTTAAGGTTTGCCAATATATACCAGTACCGTTGGATGTTAATACTTGACCTGTTGTACCATTACTTGTATTTGCAAAAATAGACTTAACAGCAATACTAGTAGCATTGATTGTGGTGTTAACAGACGTGTTGCCAACTGATATAGATGTTGTGGTTAAATTGACGTCAGTGCCAATGTTAACAGCTGTTGAAATGTTCGCTGTTGCTGGCAATCTTGCTGTTGCTAGTGTACCTGATGTAATATTGGTTGCGTTGGCTGCAATTGCTATTGCATTAGTATAGGCCGTATTAATGGCAGTACCAAGGTTGTTCCCACTCACAACTACAGCAGTTGAATTAACTTGAGTATTAACGGTACTGTTACCAACAGAAATATAATTATTAGAGCTACCTGTAATAAAGATAGCATTGCCTGTCATGGTAGTATTTGTCGTTGTGTTACCAACGTAAAATAATACATTAGAGCCTTTTAGGAGTGATAGGCCCTGGATACCATCAGGATTTTGGGCTTGGAACTGGCCAGCATTATAATAGCTGTTTACAGTATTGTTACCGATCCAAATTGCACCATCCCCTCTAACATAGAAGCTAGTGGCATTAATTTGCGTATTAACAGTTGTGTTACCTAGCGACAGGGATGCATTAGCTAGAGTGGTACCAGTTCCAACTGCAACCGTAGTAGCATTAATTGTAGTATTAACAGTAGTATTGCCGAGGAATATAGTTGTACTAGGGCCATTGATGTAATGGCTAGTAGCATTCATAGTACTATTGACAGTACTATTACCAATACTCAATGTACTGATAGATAGTGAAACGTTAGCCCCTACATTGACTGCTGTAGATACATTGGCGGTATTTGTATTAATTAGCCCAGATGTTGTTGCTGCAGATCCAATAAATGTATTGACAGTAGAGTTACCAACACTCATAGAAATAGTGCTTAAGTTAACATTAGCACCAATATTAATTCCTGCCGCTACATTGACTGTAGATGGGAGTCTAGCTGTTAGTAATGTACCCGAGGTAATATTATCAGCATTAGCTGCAATTGCAATAGCATTGGTATAAGCCGTATTAATAGCAGTGCCAAGATTATTTCCACTCACAACTACAGCAGTTGAATTAACTTGAGTATTAACGGTACTGTTACCAAGCGATAATGATGCATTGGCTAATATAGTTCCAGAACCAATTGTAACAGAAGTTGCATTAATATTAGTGTTGACTGTTGTGTTACCGAGGAATATAGTTGTACTAGGGCCATTGATGTAATGGCTAGTAGCATTCATAGTACTATTAACAGTGCTGTTACCAAGCGATAATGATGCATTGGCTAATATAGTTCCAGAACCAATTGCAACAGAAGTTGCATTAATATTAGTGTTGACTGTTGTGTTACCGACATGATAATATGTAGGATACACTGAAGAAGTATCCGGACTATTAAGCTGCATATAATGCTCGGTTAGGAATGCATTGACAGTTACGTTACCAAGTATAAGTTGTGCTCCACCACTGGTAGCGCCAGTATATATTCTTAACGTTCCATTCTGACCTGTAGCTGGGTTTATATCAATCCGAGCCGGAGTTATTATGGTATTCTGAATACTATTACCAACAAATACCGTCGGAGCGTTTGAATTGAGAGCAAGCGTCGTTACATTCATGGTTGCGTTAACTGAACCGTTCCCTAAGAACAATGCTGCACCAGGTCCATTGATTAAAACTGAAGATGGCCCATGGGTACTGTTAACTGTAGAATTACCAACCGCAATAGTATTTGAAGATTTGTCAAATGTGAACCCAGCAATCGCATTTCCATTACCTGAGTCATTGAAGTATACATATGTGTTAGATCCAAGTACTTGGATCAATCCTGTTGCACCTGTATTTCCGGTTGGGCCTGTTGCACCTGTATTTCCGGTTGGGCCTGTTGCACCACTCGTTCCATTAGTTCCAGTATCACCTGCTCTAAGGAATTCAAGAACAACCAATTCTGCGTCTGATGGCAATGTACCAGATATATATGCTACTGTAAACTGGGTCCATCCCACAGAATCGGCCATTGCAGAAACAGAGAATATACAGTATGTAACATCGCTATTTGTGTTACTCTTAACAATCAAATGGCCTTTTACAGCGTTGTTTGAACCGGACCAAGTATTCACATAATTAGAAACATCTGCACCTTCAAATGTTAAATCGTCAATAGCTATTGTTGTGATGGATGCAGGGGTAGCACTATTAAATCTTAATATCCCATTACCAGGATCGACCCCCATTGTAACGGTAGTACTAAATGTATATTTTAGCCCACCTTTATCACCCTGTGGTCCTGTTGCACCTGAGGCACCTGAGGCACCGGTAGCACCTGTTGAGCCTATCCCTGTTGCACCTGTATTTCCAGTTGGACCTGTTGAACCTGTTGCACCTGTAGAGCCTATCCCTGTTGCACCTGTATTTCCGGTTGGGCCTGTTGAACCTGTAGCCCCTGAGGCGCCTGTAGCACCTGATGCACCAACTCCTGTGGCACCTGTATTTCCTGTTGGGCCTGATGCACCAATAGCACCTGTTGCACCAATATTACCTACAATGGACGATTCAATAAAAACAGATTCTGCATTATTTAATCCCGTTACAGCGCCAGAAATATATGATACAGGTAAAATAACCATCCCAGCAACCGAGGTATTAGCTGCACCAGTTACTCTATAGACTACAAAGTTATTTTGATTTTCTGATGATCTAATATAAAGATAGGATCTATCAGTACTATTAGATAAACTATATGTGGCTAAAACGTTGGCTACGTTAGATCCAGCAATTTCACTATTGTTGATATTTAATAGTGTAACAGAACTATATGTAGTATTATTGAATCTAATTTTACCAGATCCTGGGTCAGTATTAGATGTAGTATTTGATGAGAACGCGTATACAATACTACTATATGTTTTTAATGGGTAGTAGTATAATCCATCATCTGTAAATTTCCATCGGGTTTTTGTCTCATCCCATAAAATATTTACATCGGTATTTGTACCACGGTTGACAGTAATAAATGCATTACCTACAGGTCCCCCAACCGCACTCGCATACATTATTATCTCACCGGTATCGATAAGCAAGGATTGAGATGACCCAAAGGAAACATTCCCAGTCACTCTGAAATCCCCAGTCACTGTTGCTATTAGATTGTTGACGGTAAAGGTAGTAGATTTTGTGGCGTTTGCTGAGGTAGTTTGAAATACACCATTAGAAATAGTAACGCTAGCATTATTGTTAACTGTAACATTACCAGAATGTGTGGTTAATCCAGTTATATTTGCAGATGATGTGGTTAGGTTGCCTGTATTGGCTGCTCCTGTTACCGTCAATGTGCTAGAGATACTCACAGCATTTATTGCAGTAATATTACCGGTTGATATTCCAGATGAATTGATTACCGTATTGACAGATGCATTACCTATTTGTAATGTGGTAGTGGATAGAGAAACATTGCCCCCTACATTCAAACTTATTCCTACGTTTGCAGTATTTGAAACTACTAGAGAGTTTGCAATACCAACTAAGCCTGCAACGTTGGCAGATCCACTAAGGGTAGCTGCACCAGCAATTGCAACAGTATTACTGAATGTGGCATTGTTAGTTACTGCGATAGTATTACTAAATGTTGCTGCACCAGTTACTGCGATAGTATTACTGAATGTTGCTGCACCAGTTACTGCGATAGTATTACCAAATGCTATACTATTAGTGAAAGAAATTCCTCCACTGAATGTAGCATTTCCTGTTACGGATAATGTATTACTGAATGTAGCATTTCCTGTTACGGATAATGTATTACTAAATGTTGCTGCACCAGTTACTGCAAGCGTGTTTGAAAGGGTAGCATTACCTGTAATATTAGCTGTTCCACTTATTACAGTATTACCTGCAACAGAGATTGAGTTACCAAATGTACCTGTACCAACGACCCCTAATGTACCATTAGTAGCAATACTTGATGAAGTAATGATTGTATTGACAGACGCGTTACCAATACGTAATGCAGAAGTGGACAGGGAAACATTTCCCCCCACATTTAAAGTTCCTACATTGGCCGTATCTTGAACAACTAGAGAGTTAGCAATGCCAACTAAGCCTGCAACGTTTGCGGTATTACTTGCAACAATTGCTCCTGTCACAGTCAAAGTGTTACTGAATGTAACATTTCCTGTAACTGCTAATCTATTGGATAGGGTGGTATTACCAGTAATATTTGCTGTTCCGGATACAACAGCGTTTCCAGAAACGGATATCGAGTTGCTAAATGTCGCGGCATTGTTTACTGAGATCCCGTGTTTGACTCTAAAGTCTTGGGTATTGGCATATGATGGCATTAGCTTCCCTTCCGCTAATAGATGTTACAGTTAATAATGACTATTTATACTATCTTGCTTTCTGTCTTACGCCACGGAACTGAAGATTTGCTTGGCCACCTTTAGAGGCTAGGTATGCTGCTGTTGGAGCTGCCTGAATCCAAAAATCTGTGGTATTACCTCCAGCGGTAACCTCAATAAACGCCGTATTGGAATATATTGTTCCATACTGGGTTGAATGAGCATTACCATACCCATATATCATTGATACTTCTGTCATAACTACTTCATTTATTGCTTCATTATCTTGAACTTGGAGTGTATATTTTACTGCTTGATAACCTGATCCTTGAGCAGACGAAACTACATCGATCAGTTGTGGGTCAGTATTGCTAAATTGTAAGAACGTATACGGCCCTGGAAAAGCAGCACTATAAATTGTATTTGGAGGAACGATAGGGCATACTGTGGCCGTTACAGTGGCCTGTGATGTACCACCCATAAACACAATATTAGCATATAAGTCCCCTGAGCATATTAAGTCACCAGATGTCTGCATCGTTCCATTAGCATATACTCGAGTATTACCAATTGATACCAATGCCCCAGGTGTATCATTTGCAATCCCAACATTACCATTTGCGGCAATAAATATAGACCCACCAGTTGTCCCATTAGAGCTAAGTCTTATTTGAGTACCATTAGCACCAAAGAATAATACGGTATTGCCACCTGAATAAGCATTGGATGATGCAATATCTAATTTAGTGGACTGGGTCACGTGTTCAAAAACAGCCACTGGGGACGTATTATCGTTCTTAACGTGTAAAGCATATTCTGGAGCTGCTGTAAATATTCCTATTCTATTGTTTATAGAATCGATGAATAGTGTGTTAGAGTCAAATGCTATATTTCCTGCTATAGTATGGCTCGTACCAGTTAATGTTAAGTTAGCACTACTTGTTATTTTCTCTGTTGTGATTGTAACATTAGAGGTTGTAGTATTAGCTTGGATAACTAAAGTATTGGAAGTAGAGTTAGCAGCTATAACCGTATTACCGACGATCCGAGATACTGAGGTAACATATAATGACGTAGTGTTTATAACTGCATTAGCACCTAGAACATTTGTTAAACTATAGGTCGTATTGCCAGTGATAGTAACAACAGGGTTTGTTGAGTTGGCTATATTAAATGTAGTATTGCCAACGAATGAAGCTGTTACTAAATTAGCAGCAAAACTAGAGGTGTTAATTACAGTGTTTGAAGTAATAGTAAGTGAATTTGAACCTATTGTGGTTATATAACCAGCAACACTCACATTAGATGAGGTTGTTGAATTACTATGTCCAACAGTAAGTGCAGTTACATTGGCCGTGTTACCACTAGCACCTCCTCTAAGTATAGGGGTGTTTACAATGTTAGCAGAAAATATACCAATAACGCTAGCATTGCCTGATGTATTTGCACCAAGTATAGTATTACCCGTTGTCACATTTTCATTAGATAATGCACCTAACAAATCATTGGTTTTACTAATCAGCCCATAAAAGGTATCTGTTGTAATTTGTACATTCGAGACTAATCTAGACATTATTGTTTACCATTGGTTATTTGTAATAATATTTGTTTCATGTATTCCACATCCTGTTGCAGCTTTGCTACTTGCATTTGTAACATATTGGTTTTGAGAGTTTCATCTCTTAGTAATTTATATATGTCAAATGATCCATAATCATTTAATCCAGCCTTACTTTGTATTTCTATCATTATACAGAAACCGCAATTGCTCTAATATCATCAACTAGTGGAACTACTGCCGACTCACTATTACCAGTTAATATTACCTTCACTGCAAAACTATTGTAGCCTTTGAATGCAGATGATTCTTTATTGAAGTATTTAAGGATACCAGAGTTAGTAATATCTTTGAATGCTGATGTTGAGCATTGAACAGGCTCAATTGTCAATCCGCTTCCAATGAACCCTGCCAATGAAAAATCTGTCTCATCAATCAAGGTGGATACTTTGACAATGTTTTTATCAATACCCGTTACTGCTGTCACTAATGATAGCTCGGGAAATAATGGATTGTAAATTCTAACAATAGAATTTGAGCTCAAGTAGGAAGCAATATCTACTGAGGAGTCGGTAATGAATTTATTTGAATTTCGGTCAACACTGAAGCTTGTTGAAAGCGGAGCTCCAGAAGATGTTGTTGATGTCATTGAAATTGGATAGTTTGTTAAATTATATTCTAGCTCGACCAAATCATTTTTATTATCGATAGCACTTACTAGTGATTCAGGAGATATATTTCTCAATCTAGTCCAACCCGTATCATCAAATGTTTGTGGGTCTTCGTTGTTATAAAATTTAACAAATACTTCTACATCGGTTCCGCTTGGGCGATGGGCCGTGACATAAACCTTTATATCCTCAGCAGCTTGGTTATCAGATAAATTAATTTTTTTAGAAATAAGTTTTGAAAGAGCTGATCCTTTAGAAGTATTTTCTTTAGATAGATCATCATTAACATATGCTGAAGTAATATGAAATAACATATCTTCTTCATCTAAAAGAGGTGTTACAAATTCATTTGTTGTCTGAAATGTTAGATCAAAATTAACTGACTTGGCATTATAAAGTGAGCTAGGGTTTTTAACTTCATTTGATCTTGAAGCCACTACAGATTTGAATTTAGTAAACGCATTTTTATCAAACATTCTTATTTCTACAGCGCTTGAATCTGATATGTATGATGTATTGGACATTTTAACACCTACATTGGCCGATGTACCCACTGGTGTAAGTAACTTGAATTCTGGTACAAAATAATTTACTGGAACGTCAAGTGTTTCTACAATCTTTACACTAGCCCCTGATTTAGTTCCTATAATTGTATTACACGTAGCATTTGCAATAAAGTTGTGTGTAGTGTTTGCTGATGATCCATGCAAAATACAGAAGCTCTTTAAATAATTATAATCATATACAGTTGCTGTTGGAGCAATTAGATAATTGCACGTTGCATTAGTAAATGGTAATGGTGAATCGATAGTCATAGAAGTACTATTTGCAATAGCTGTAATTTTTTTAACTTGATTAGATGTTCCAGAATTAATAACAATATTGCGTCCAATACTAAAATTAGTTGTAAACGCTGTTCCTGTACCAGTTACGGTATTAGAGGATGTCGATACTGATACAGTCTGGCTTGAGATATATCCCGTGTTTGCAAATACTGCTTCGCCACCTGTTAAAGCTCCAGCAGTTCCTTGCTTACTCAATGTTAAAAATTCATAGCTTCTATTTACAGCACTAAACACTGTAGGCGTTTTACTATATTTTTGGCCTCTTAAAATAAACTTCAAGTCCGTATCTACAAGTGGTGTAGGAACGGTGCCATTGGTCAACACAAAGAACTGGCCATCCAGTGAACCTTTTGTAACAGTAGGATTTTGTACTCCGTTGTAAGATTCACCAGCTTTATTTCTCCACAACGAATATTGAGAGTCGTTACCATCAAAATTGATAACAATAGCATACGATTTATTAGTGGCAACAGGAACGGGAACAGGGAATGTAAATGTTGTAGCAGTTAATCCAGCATCTGATGTAAGAACACTGTTGTATTCAAGTCTCTTACGGCCATATTTAACGTGTCCAACTAGGCTAGGTACATTGGTACCATTTACAGTTTCCGTCTCACAAATATATATTGTTACCCCTGGATTTGGAGTCAGTTGCCCAGCAGATGCTGATGTTACGGCAGCAGTAGATCCGTTTACAGGTGGCTTGCTTCTAAAGAATAAATCTATTCCATTAAGAAATGCATATCCAGCACCTTTAACCGTGTCCTTATCAATATAAAACGTTTGTGCAAAATCAGCTGAAATACTCATATTTTATATATCTTTAACTTTTAATGTGAGGGTTGAGTTGGGGTATTAAGTACAGTTGTATTAGATCCTGTTGCGGTCCGTACTGTTGCCCCAGTAGTAGATGTTGTTGTACCAGAAGAAGAAGAGACAATTTCATTGATCTTAATATCTTGAACCATTTGTAATGTAGGTGTATATGAACGCTCAATAAATTTCTCAGCATAACATCTAGCAGTAGTCTTGTATGTAGCAGGAAGTTCTGGTGTATCAATACTTGCTTTGTCTACTACCACTAATAATACTTTACCCGTATTCTTTGAAATGAATTCAAGATACTTAGCTTCAGGTAACCCATTTAATTGTGTCAAATCTTCTTTATAATAAAATACAAAATTTGCTCTACCTGATCCATCTGTACTAAAAGTTGCTGCTGGCCTATCAATCAACGACACATCTGCTAAATCCACTTTCTTAAAGTCAACGTATAAATTTAAGTTGGTATTAATATTCAACCCGTTTATACTAATTTGTAGACTTTGGTTACCAACAGCCTCAATATTTTTTACTATCTTAGTAGTAGTATGATTTAAAATATTTGAGGTGTCTAGTACATTAATTATACTTGCCATTTTTTAGTATCCAATCTTGACGCCAGAATTAAATGCAGCAGAATTAGTATTTGCTGGAATAACTGTAGACGAATTTGCTAGAACCGTATTACCAGAATAAACTGTTAATACTCTTGTATCTCCTGCCATTGTTTCCCCATTAGGAACATAATCAATCAAGAATGGAGCTACATATGAATTGTTTGCTATTGTTGCTGTAAATAATGCTGATGTGCTTAGCAAACTTCCATTTCTACGTCTTTGAACATCCCACGTAAGTTGTTGACCGTCTGGCACTCTAACTGTATTTATATTGACTACAATATACAATCCAGATGTATTAGATACGTAATCCATATAGGTTGTGTATTGAGGCATTGTTACTGTGCCTGGTGTAACCTGTAGATTTATTACTCCAGTTGCAGGAGTCATCTTATCAGGTATTGTTGATGTAATTACAATATTGGCTGACTTAGTATTTGCAATATTAGCATTGGCCGTAAATGACAATGTAGCTACACCGACAGTTGAATTTACACTGAAGGCATCAAAAGCTCCATTCAAACTCGCACCACAAACATCATTTGCAGTTAATCCTTGAATTTGATAGTTGAATCTGTTACCGCTAAACAATGAGGCTGTACTTACTTTGACGGTAACTGATGTGTTTGCTGGAACTACATTCTTATCAGCTGAAGCTGACCATGTACCAATTGTTGCACCATCTGTCGTTGTAATAACTGGCGAGTCCACAAAGAAACCGTTTGCAAATACAGCTCTCATTATATAGAGCTCGTGATTTATGTATGAGTCAGGCTGGAACGTAATATCTACGCTAGCAACCCCATCAGCAAATGTAAATATACCTTGACGCGATGCTGCTGGTAGCGTGGCTGTTATATTGTTTGCTGCTCCTGTAGTAGCATTCAATGCTACTTTCGTATTCAACAACTCGGTAGGAATTGTATTTCCAGTAGCAGGACGGAACTCAGGTGTTGCCAAATAAGTTACGGTACCTAATGTCGTATCTTGAACCACCGAAGTTACGGTTTGATAGGATATTGTCGTAGCCTGTACCCCATTATATCCTTTAGAAGCTTGACCATAATTATATCCAAGAGGCGAACCTTTAGCATTGACCGGCTGACCTTTACTATTAACCGCTGGTGTTGAAACTGCCACTTGTGTAGTTACTGTTTTGGTACCATATGAATCATAACCACATAATAGCATATACCAATTAACAGGCAAGTCTGCTGCAGCACTTGGCGAGGTCAAAGAAAATTTAACGGTATCCGGTAGGGCTATTACTTGTTTGTTGCTTATCAAGCTGACCCCGGCCGGTTTTGCAGCATCAATAGTAATATCAATACTCTTATTTACTCCATTACTTACTTATAATGTAAATGTTTCAGCAACGGTGTCAGTTACATCATTTGCAACAATTATTTCTAAGTTGCCTGTAGCTGAAAATTTATCGCCAAATACAGATATCACTCCTTGTATAGGAGTTACAAAGTCAGCTGCCCCAATACCAAACCCTGAAATACTATATCCATATGAACCATTACCCGTCCCTGTCGTGTTCAATGTAATGATAACTGAATTACCCTCATTTACTGACGCTTTGTTGGAATTAAGTGTATAAGTAGTTGGGAACGGATCTCCAATAATTCTAACATTGGCAGATAAATTAACTGTGTTGCCTACTGTAAATGTCAGTACTTCATCAAAGTAATCATTACCGTCGCGGTTTCTTGCTATTGGGAGAGTTACGTTTGCTGATGCTGAGACTAAATTACCAACAGGACTAATTGTGCCTCTGACAAAAGGTTGAGGGGTAATAATTAAACGTCCAGCTAAACCACTATGCCCATTGTAGTCAGTTGTACGGTTTTTACCACCCAGTCCCTTATTACTTGCATCCCCACCCAATCCAGATAGTCCTGGGCCAGCAGATGTACCCGCTATACCAGCACCACCGCCATTTGCTGAGACGATAGTAAAAGTTGCGTTAGTGACTCCGAATGTGGTATTACCACCAGGTGTACCATTTGAACCCTCTAAGCCCCCGGTGCCAGCCGTTCCAACAGTGTATGTGATAGATTGACCAGGCACTACAGTAATAGTAGGAATATTTGCAGTCCATCCATTACCACCATCTCCACCATAATGAGAAGTTTCTTGACCACACGTTGCAGTGCTATGTGAGTGATATCCACCACCGCCACCGCCAGCTCCCTCTACGTATACTTGTAACTGTGTTACTCCAGTTGGGACAACATATGATCCTGTTCCCGGAGTTGTGATGACGGTAGGGACAGTAGCAAAATCCCCACTATCAATGTTGTTACCTGAAACTGTGTAGGTGAACGTTGCATTTCCTTCACCAACAGATGAAAGGGTAAATGTTACAGTATTACCTTCTAACACAACCGATTTATCTGCTACTAATGTATACTTAGTATTGGCAGAATTAATTACTACGGACGCATTTGCATTGTTAGCGCTGTTAACAAAAAACTTAAATGTCTCTGGTAGTAAATCAGGAATATACCCCGGATTATAGTTTACCCCAGTAATTCTTGCAGCAACTGCAGCTGGTCCACCATAATTATATGCCATTATTCTAACTGTACGTGTACCTGATATAATAGATATAGTTTTGCTAGCTGATGTTTGATATTGTGAGTGTACATCACCTTTTGTTTGTGACCCTACAATTACACCGTCAATATAAACATCACAAGCATTATCACATGAGAATTCAAGATTATAGTCACCAGTATATGGGAACGATACTGTATAGGATCTATCAAAAGACCCGTCCCACGTTGAATTCCAAACTCCATATGTATTTAAAAATTGACACCAAGCACTATAAGACCACTGAGTATCAGTTCCGGATATTGGAGTATTAGTTCTTGTTGAGAATGGAGTGACGTTGGTTGTAGATGCTCCTGTTCCCCACAACAATATATCATCCTTAATGCTTAACGTTACATTACCTTGAGCACCTGTTGTATTACCAGTTGTAGTGATTGTTCCAGTTAGAGTGTTGGATACAAAGTCATTTGCATCTATCCCTGTTCCACTAATTACATATGTGTATGATGAATTACCAACTCCCGTCGATGCGAGAGTAAGTGTGACTGTATCCCCCTCATAAGCTATACCTTTATCTGCACTTACGGCATGTGAAACTGTTATAGAATCTGATATTAGCACAGACCTGCTAACTACGTTACCAATAGCACCTGCAGTATTTACTGTGAATACTAATGTTTCAGTTCCTTCAGTTATACCATCTGCATTAGCCGTTACCGCCAATATAGCAATATTAGATGCTACTGTTAGTGTACCTGTTAATGGTTGATTAATATCATTAGCAGTAATTCCAGTACCACTTATTGTATAATTAAATGTATTACCATTATAATTATTTGCGTTTAGAGTAAATAATACTCCTTGACCTTCTGTGATTGTCGCAGTGTTAGAGGTTAGTGTTATTGGATAAGTAAGATCGTTTACCAATACCTTAGATGTGAGAACTTGATTTGCAAATAGCGTCGATGTCGAGACTGCATTTACAATCAGTGTCATCGTTTCAGTGCCTTCAAAAATACCGTCGGTATTGGCCGTAATATCTAATGTGGCTATATTACTTGCAATAGTAAGGGTACCATTAGATACATTGAAGTCCCCTGCTTGAGTTCCTGTAATATAATAGTTCCACACATTGCCATTCATCCCATTAGCTTGAACGGTAAATCTTACTGTTTCCCCCTCCGTAATGGATGTAGCGTTTGCAGATATCTTGGCTGTATACTTGTCTTCGCTTTGAATACATACTGTCTGGGTAACATTCCCTGTGTTTGCAAGAACTGTAAGAGTCATAAACTCGTTTGTTTCTACAATTGCATCAAGGTTAGCAGTCACAGCTAATGATGCTGTTTGCGATGCTACAGTAAATGTTCCATTCGTAGCATTGATATCTCCTGCAGCAATACCAGTAATTACATAGTTGAATGTTGCACCATCAGGATGATTAACTGCTCCCAATGTAAAGATTGCTGACTGACCTTCATATATAGAAGTTTTATTAACACTCAATGTAACTGGGTACGGTGTCGTGTCAAGGATTTGAACTGATGTAGCAACGTTATTTACTTTATAGTTTCTTAAGTCTGCTTCAAAATCAAGCTTTGGGCTTCCTCGTGTTTGCATAACTGCTGCAGTATTAACTACTAAGTTGGCGTATCCGCTAGCAAATGTTAGATTGCCTGATAGCGGAACATTGATATCTGCAGCTTGCATATTTGTTATTTTGTACGGAATTGTTACTCCGTTATTAACAGCTGGCTCCGCCTTAAGCGAAAAGCTTACAGCATTACCTTCATATACAATTGTAGTATTTGGGGTTAATGTAAATTTAGGAGGATCAACATCTAGAATTTGTATCGTTCTTGTAATATTGGCTGGGTTACCTAGCTGGAACGTCATAAACTCACTCTTACGAGTAGGGCCAGTTCCTTCTTCAATAAAATCAAGAACAGTTTTAATAGATAATGAGGATCCACCAGTGCTGTTTATCGTCATGACCCCGGTCAATGGAATTGATACGCCATTAGCATATGTAATATCATCTGTCATGATTCCAGCACCCGAAATTGTGTACGGAATCGTTACTCCTGTATTAACATTATTACTAGAAAGGGTGAATGTAACTAGTTCCCCTTCACGAATAACATCAGCAGTAGTCCCTGTATTAGCATTAAGAGTAAACTGTGGGTATATACCATCATCTAAAATTGTTACAGATATTGATGTATTGGTAGGAGCTGTATTTACCGTGAATGTTAGCGTCTCTGATGTTTCTAATGTCAAATCAGCGTTTGCTGTCAAAGTAATTGAAGCTTCTGCGTAGTCAGTGTTACCAAGCATGGTTAATGTACCAGTCAACGATGTACCAATATCATTAGCGGTCACGTTACTACCAGTGATTGCATATGAATATGTAGTATTGTTGGCAACATTAATTGCTTTTAATTTTACTGTAAATGCTGAACCTTCTAAGACCTGAGTTTTATTAGATGTAAGAACGTGTACAGGAGATGTATTAGATATTAAATACTGACCTGGATTAACATCATATGTGGCACTGGTCGATACATCATATACATCTGATATCTTTTCTTCCCCTTTGAACACAATTTTTAAGGTCGAAGGATTTATTACCATTTCGCCTACAAACTGTACGTCCCCACCAACACCATTAATTGCAGATGTAAATCTAGATTGATTAATTAGCTCATATGTTCCATCAGTTGGAAGAGTTAATACTGACTCTCCCCATTTACCAAAACCTGGCTCTACTAAATCTACTTCTGAATGTAAGCTGTTATAGGTAGTAACATTACTGTAATTGAATAGACCACTAATGTTTAGGTTCTTGCTTTGTGGTTGTAAATACCCTCTGCTCTGATCAATAGTGGCAGTACTTTCAATGTTTGTAAGATCCACTTGCATATAATCTTCAAACTTATCTACAAAGAATCCATTTTTGAATCTGTTTAACGCAGGATTTATAGAGCTAGGAATAACTAAATCTACCGTTTTCTTTTCAAGTAAGTTCAGAGCATTATAGTATTCTAGATTGTCAATCCGTTTTTCTAGTTTATTAATATCAGACATTGTATAACGTTTTGGTAAATCTTTATAACGTTTACCACCAACGGTATCTGTTACTTGATAATCCTGACGTTTAGTTGTGAAGGTATTGTCTATAGACAATCTTGTTGTCATTAAACTAACAATATTACTATTAACAATTTCTGGTAATGATGGGTATGGAGCAACATTGATAACCCCAATCGATATTTGATCCCCTGTCTCAGAAGGTGGAATTGGGGTTTGTGAAGGTGATCCTTCAATCACTGAAATATTACCTTCTAGATCTACAATAACACGATCTTTTCTACTCAAATAAAAATCGTAATTGAAGTCAAATGTGGTTCCTGGTGTAGGAAACTTTTTAGAGTGTGTTCCAAAATCTATTGTGGATAGTGGATTAACTGTAGCATATGCTACAGTTGATGTTACATTAGCAGTAATTGCAACTCTTGGTCTGAAGTCAATGCAATTTTCTAGTGCTAATGCTTGGCCACTCAAGGTTTTGAATGCTGGTACTTCTAATATATTTACGGCCGTATTACCTAACGAGCTGCGTGAAGAATTATTTTGGCTTAGTGGATAGGAACTTACTGTAAAATATCCGGTTGATGTCGATGTTGGTAAATTGAAGAAATCGACATCTACAAGTAACCAATCGTTTGTAGTAAATTGTCTTGTTCCTGGCTGTTTATTGACATATGCATGACCATAGTAATCACTATTTTGACCGCTATTAACATAGAAAGATGATGTAGCATTTTCACTTGATGTATCTACAGCACTACTATTAGCAACATACACAGCATTCAATCTGAATACATCAGGTAACCCTAAACACCATGGTCCTTTAGTTCCTCCAGCGTTATTAGCTAGACTAATCTTAACAAATATATTACGTTTTGGTAATTTAGATATTTGAGCGGTATTAACTAGGTTAACATCATATGTCATATTAACGCCAACTAAAGATGCTAGAGTAAACGTATTAGAGGTTCCTCCCAATCTAATAGTAACTGTATTACCTGATGAATTAGTGTTAACAACTGCTCTATCATCCCCTATTGCAAATGGGTGACCTGCAGGAATAAATCTAGCAACTGCAATTGATGAGTTAGTTCCAAATGGCCACGGAGTGTCCAATGTCATATACGTACTATTGGCCACAGTCAATACTTTGGCATATACTTGCTCTGTTGTAGCCGCTGAATTATAAACAAATACATCATCCCCAGCTCTAAAATAAGCCCCAAAATTTAATCCAGTGATATAATCTTTTGATTTAAGTACTGTGGCGTTTGATACAACATTTGTTGATACAGCATTAGCAGCTGTAGT
>Ga0114959_10001711_pt1 | contig 18799 bp, 17 predicted proteins | sample C_130625_EF_Meta_FD_87317 | JGI IMG/M metagenome (GOLD analysis project Ga0114959, IMG submission 87317) | Freshwater microbial communities from Lake Croche, Canada to study carbon cycling - C_130625_EF_MetaG | ecosystem: Environmental > Aquatic > Freshwater > Lake | place: Lake Croche, Canada...
AAGTTCAAACTTTTTAATGGAGATCGATGCGCAGTCACATCAACGCGCAATGTTTGTTTAGAGGTAAACCAATCTTCCCAAGCTAAGCCACTTGCTAATTTATAGAGATCTTCTTCTTGCCGATAAGGCGCTTGCGCCATCTGTAACAACACGCGACTAGCAATTCTGGAATGTAAATTCAAAGCCATCGCCGCAGAAATCGGTGCGGCAAGACCAATGCCACCAGTTGGGCTAGTTGGAGTTGGATCGATCACCCAAGCCCCCAGGGCCTTGGAATCAGGGCGCTGCGCAATCTCTGCAAGCTCCTGAGCAAGCGGTGCTTCTAAACCGCCTGGACAAACAACAAAAAATCTCATGGGGCTAACAGTCTAAAAAGAGTGAAAAAATGGGGCGCTGATACTGGACTGAACTCAAGGCTTAAAAAGAACCAGAGCAACAATGACAACCAGCAGAATGACTGGTACTTCATTAAACCAGCGATACCAAACACCAGACTTAGTATTCGTACCCGCACGAAACTTTTTTAATAAGCTATAACAGGCGTGGTGGTAGCCAATCACTAAGAGAACAAAAAATAACTTGGCGTGCATCCAGATATCACCCGCACCAATGCCAAAGTAAAGCCAAAGTATTAGGCCCAGCAAGATAGCCGGTACTGCCAAGATAGTCATAAATCGGAAGAGGCGATCGGCCATCCCTAGCAGGCGGGTATAGGAATCTGAATTTTTTTCTTCAGCTAAGTTCACAAAAATTCGGGGAAGATAAAACAGCCCCGCAAACCAGGAAGTAATAAAAACAATATGGAAAGTTTTAACCCAAAGGTAAGAGTTCGTCATATTTTTAAGCGCGAATCTCGCCATGACCCATAACGATATATTTCAGCGAGGTTAAGCCATCTAGACCAACCGGACCTCGGGCATGTAGTTTGTCATTAGAAATGCCAATCTCTGCGCCTAAGCCATATTCGAAGCCATCTGCAAAGCGTGTACTGGCATTTACCATCACGCTTGCACTATCTACTTCGCGCAAGAAACGATCCGCCTGGGCCTCATTATTAGTAATAATCGCATCGGTATGCTTGCTCCCATAACGCTCAATATGATTCATAGCTTCATCAATGTCAGCCACAGTCTTAATGGAAAGAATGGGGGCTAAATATTCTGTATGCCAATCCTCTTCTGTCGCATCCACTAAACCTTTAAAGCCATTTGCCTCAAGCGTATTGCGAGTCAAGCTATCAACCCGCAACTCCACACCTTTGTCTTGATAAATCTTACAAAGCGTAGGCAGTACTTTTTGCGCAACCCCTTTATTTACCAATAGGGTCTCCATCGCATTGCATGGCGCATAACGCTGCGTTTTAGCGTTATCGCAAACCTTTACCGCCATCGCGATATCTGCATCCGCATCAATATAGGTATGGCAGATACCATCCAAATGCTTAATCATTGGCACACGTGCTTCGGCCATCAGGCGAGCAATCAAGCTCTTGCCGCCCCGTGGCACGATCACATCAATATATTGAGTCATCGTAATCATTTCGCCAACAGCGCTACGGTCTGTTGTAGTGACAACCTGCACAGCATCCTCAGGAAGATTTGCTGCAGCCAATCCTTTTTGGATAATTTGAGCCAACAAAGTATTGGAATCGATTGCCTCTGAACCACCCCGCAAAATCACAGCATTGCCTGATTTCAGACAAAGTGCTGCCGCATCAATCGTGACATTAGGGCGTGACTCGTAAATGATTCCAATGACGCCCAGTGGAACACGCATTTGAGCAATTTCAATACCAGATGCCTGCTTTTGAAAGGAGGAAATTTTTCCAATCGGGTCATCCAAGGAAACGATTTGCTCAAGACCTAGGGCCATTGTTTCGATTGTCTTTGGAGTCATTGTTAAGCGGTCTATAAAAGCAGCATCTTGGCCATTCCCTTTTGCGCGCTCAACATCTTGTAAATTGACTTTCTGAATTTCATCTGCTTTTTGACGTACAAGCTTAGCAATATGCAAGAGCGCTTGATTCTTTTGCTCAGCAGATGCCCGAGCCATTGCACGCGATGCGCCACGGGCCCGCTTACCAATGTCTTGCATCATCTCTTGAATACTTGAACTCATCTTCCTAACTTTCTAAACCATTACCGCAATAAATTTCCAACTAAACGTAAACCATCCCATGGATCTGCCGGCAGCTCTACCGCATGCAATCCTTTAGACTGCCGGTCCAAACCTGCAGCAAGCTGCATTGCTTTGCGTAGCTTGATGGGTTGGACCCTTCTAATAGCAGCTGGGTATAAACGCTCTTTATTACCCCAAATCCGATTGACCCGCATGAGCTGTTGAACAGATTCACCAGCATCGCTTGCAGCCTTTAATTTAGATAGTAGCCGAAGCTCTTCGGTTACGCTCCACAAAATTAATACCAAAGGCTCACCCTCGCCTTTTAAACCATCTAACATGCGATTTAGCCTAGGTAAATCACCAGCAAGCATGGCCTCAGTTAGTTCAAAAACGTTATAGCGCGCTACCTTCAGGATTGAAGAACGAATTTGCTCTTCACTTACCTTACCCTCAGGGTATAGCAAACCCAATTTCAATATTTCTTGATGGGCGGCAATTAAATTACCCTCCACCTGATCAGCAATAAATTCCAAAGCGCGCTGACCCTCAGGCCCAGCCTCGACTTCTTGACCTTGCTTTTTAAGCCGGCCAGCAATCCATTGTGGCAAAAGACCACGGTCCAAGGTGTCCACCTGAATAGCCATACCAACATCATCTAAAGCGCTAAACCAAGCGGATGTCTTGGTCTTTCCATCCAATCTTGGTAGCACAATACAAACAACTGTATCAGGCCCATTTGCGCCATCTTGCTGAGAGGCTATTTGTGTAGCAAATTGCTTTAAGGCATCAGCCCCATCACGACCGGGCTTTCCAGTTGGTATGCGTAACTCGACCCAGCGCTTATCACCAAACAAAGACATGGTTTGACCTGCATTCATCAAAGCACTCCAATCAAAGCCGCGCTCTTGCACCATGACTTCACGATCGGTAAAACCTAACTTCTTCGCAGTTGATCGCAGTTGATCCATCGCTTCCATCATTAAAAGAGGCTCATCACCACTAAAAACATAAAGCGGCAGCATGGCAACACCAGAGCTCAGCGATTTGAGATGTGCCTGCAAGACATCAACTTTAACCATGCAAGTTCTCTATCCGCCCCTAGAAAGATCTTGCTTGAGGATTTTTTGCAGCAGCAGCAATGCGACGCAAAATTTGCACAGCCAAGTCTTTACGCATTAATGTTAAGAATTGCATCTGCTGACTATCGGTTGCTAAAACAGTACTATTCGAGAAATCCATATCCCTTGTGATGTAAATTTCACTATCGGGAATGATCTCTGCTCCAGCTAAGTCATATGCTCTAAACGTTACGCGAATGGTTAAGCGATAAGCAGAAACTTGACCCGTTGAGCTATAAGCCAAAATTTCTCGACCATTGATTTCGTTGCTGATATCTAAAATTAAATCGGCATCCTTAGGATTGATGGCCACCTTAACATCGGTACCAGTCAAAATGGCAGCCTGCAAATCATTACGCAATGGGGGTGATGGGCTGCCTGTAATCGCAATCGCTTTGAAAGGCAAATCAACCATGCCACGCATGCGATAACCACAAGCGATTAAGCCGCCGATGGGCGCAGTGGCAATTAAACCCAATAAGGTCCGTCGAATGTGATTTGCACTCATATGTCCAGCTTCCTTTAGGCCACGATATTGACTAAGCGGCCCGGAACAACAATCACCTTCTTTGGCGCGCCACCATTAAGAGCCTTGGTTGCAGACTCGCTTTGCAATGCTAAAGCTTCGATTTGCTCCTTGTCGGCATCTGCTGGTACGCGAATATCCCCGCGTAACTTGCCATTAATCTGCAACATGAGGGTAATTTCAGTTTGAACCAAAGCAGCTTCGTCTACCGCCGGCCAAGGAGCATCTAAGATTAGACCAAAGGTCTTCGTATAGCCCATATCTTTCCAAAGCACATGGGTTAAGTGAGGAACTACGGGATACAGGATGCGCAACAAAATACTTAAACACTCCCGCAGCACTGGGGTACTAATCGCAGTGTTTTGATCTAACTTAACGGGTTCAAGCACATTCAGCATCTTCATTGCTGCAGAAACTACCGTGTTGTATTGACGACGTTGATAGTCAAAATTTGCTTGCTTCAAGATGGTATGCACTTCGCGGCGCAATTCTTTTTCGGCATCACTCAAGTTGCTTGGCACAGAATCTTGCGCATCACGAATGCTGCTAGCCTGACTACTCGAATACAGCCAAACACGACGCAAGAAGCGTGAGGCGCCATCAACACCAGCACCAGACCATTCCAGCTGTTGTTCTGGTGGAGCTGCAAACATCACAAATAAACGGGCAGTATCAGCGCCATACTCATCAATCAGAGCCTGGGGATCAACCCCGTTATTCTTACTCTTGGACATCTTCTCAACGCCGCCAACAATCACAGGTGCGTTTGATGCATCACCTTTTAGCTTGGCGCCTTTAGGCCGACCTTTGTCATCGAGAGCTAATTCAACATCTAAAGGGTTGAGCCAAGTCTTCTTACCAGACACATCTTCAGAGTAATACGTCTCGTTGAGCACCATGCCTTGAGTTAATAAATTCTGAAATGGCTCATCAAAAGTAATGAGGTTGAGGTCACGCATGACCTTAGTCCAAAAGCGCGCATAGAGTAAATGCAAAATGGCATGCTCGATACCGCCAATGTATTGATCCATTGGCATCCAGTACTCATTGCGCTCATCGACCATGCTGTATGCATTGGGGCCGGTGTAGCGCATGAAATACCAGGAAGAGTCCACAAAGGTATCCATGGTGTCGGTCTCACGTCTAGCGGGCTTGCCGCACTGAGGGCACTTCACATTCAGAAAATCTGCACGCTTATTCAATGGATTACCACTACCATCTGGAACGCAATCCTCTGGCAAGATCACTGGTAAATCAGATTCAGGAACGGGCACGGCACCGCAACCTGGATTTGCATCATCCCCACAATGAATAATCGGAATTGGAGTACCCCAATAGCGCTGACGAGAAATGCCCCAATCACGCAAACGATAGGTAGTCTTGATTTCACCAATTCCCATTTGCGACAACTCTTTTGCTACAGCACTGACAGCCTCTTCATGAGATAAACCATCGAACTGATCGCTGTTAAAGCAAACTACGCCCTCTTTTTGGGCATACCAATCTTCCCAGCGACTTGCATTAAATATTGGCGACTCGCTCTTCAGAGCAATTACTTGTTTGATCGGTAAATCGTATTTGAGTGCAAAAGCAAAATCACGCTCATCATGTGCGGGCACACCCATCACTGCGCCATCGCCATAAGACATCAGTACATAATTACCAACCCAAACTGGAATAGGCTCTTTAGTCAAAGGATGGGTGACATACAAACCAGTAAATATCCCTTCTTTTTCTTGAGTCGCTAAGTCCGCCTCAATCACACTGCCCGTTTTGCACTTCTCGATAAAGGCAGCGAGGGCTGGATTATTGGCAGCAGCTTTAGTTGCCAGAGGATGCTCTGCGGCAACAGCGCAAAAGGTAACACCCATAATGGTGTCAGCGCGCGTTGTGAAAACATACAAGAGACCATCTTGAATAAAGTTTCCATGATCATCAGCAATCTCATGCTTGAAAGCAAAACGCACGCCACGACTTTTGCCAATCCAATTCTGCTGCATGGTCTTAACGCGCTCAGGCCAACCCAAACCATCTAAACCAGAAAGTAATTGCTCTGCATAGGCAGTGATATTAAAGTAGTAACCAGGGATCTCACGCTTTTCAACTAAAGCTCCAGAACGCCAACCTCGCCCATCAATTACTTGCTCATTTGCCAGAACTGTTTGATCGATAGGATCCCAATTCACGACTTGGGTTTTGCGATAAGCAATACCCTTTTCGAGCATCTTTAAAAAAAGCCATTGATTCCAACGATAGTAATCAGGACTACAGGTTGCAACCTCACGAGACCAATCAATCGCCAAGCCCATCGCAGCCATTTGCTTTTTCATATAAGCAATATTCTCGTAGGTCCATTTTGCTGGCGGCACTTTATTCTGAATCGCAGCATTTTCTGCGGGCATCCCGAAAGCATCCCAGCCCATCGGCATTAAAACGTTAAAACCCTGCATACGGAGCTGACGCGCCATTACATCATTGATGGTGTAGTTACGTACATGCCCCATATGCAACTTACCAGATGGGTAAGGCAACATAGAGCAAGCGTAGTACTTTGGCTTTTTCTTACCAAAGGAATCTACCGCATTCTCAGTAACTGTATAGACTTGCGCACTTTCCCAATCAGCCTGCGCTGCCGCTTCAATTATGCGGTAGTCGTAATCCTTACTCATTCAAGACAACTCTTTTCTTCTATTTTTAATGATTGGCTAATTGCTTAAGCTGACTCTTATTTACGCAGACCCAAAACATCTTGCATGTCATACAAACCAAAAGTTTGTGTTTGCAAAAAGCGTGCGGCCCTCAATGAACCCTGTGCGTAAGATTGACGGCTGGAGGACTTGTGACTAATTTCAATACGTTCACCATCACCGGCAAATAGAACGGTGTGATCGCCAACAATGTCGCCGCCACGGATAGTGGCAAATCCGATTGAGCCTTCCTTGCGCTCGCCCGTATGACCTTCGCGTGCATACACAGCGACGTCGTCTAACTTTTCGCCCAGGGCGTCTGCAATCACTTCTCCCATCTTCAGCGCCGTACCTGAAGGCGCATCTACTTTGTGGCGATGGTGTGCTTCAATAATTTCAATGTCGTAACCTTGATTGAGCATCTTGGCTGCAATCTCTAGCAGCTTGAATGTGGCATTGACGCCAACACTCATATTGGGAGCAAAGACAATTGCTAATTTTGCCGATGCTTTCTGAAGATGAGTAATTTGCTCTGCACTTAACCCCGTTGTACCAATAATCATTTTGGTTCCGGTTTTCTCTGCAACAGCTAAATGAGTCATCGTGCCTTCAGGTCTAGTAAAGTCAACTAAAAACTCAGCGCCTGCCAAAACCTGCTCAACATCGGAAGAAATTACCACGCCTGTTTTCTTACCCAAGAATGCTCCAGCATCCTCGCCCAGTTGCGGGCAAGAAGCATGCTCAAGCGCACCAACCAATTGGGCATCGGGCGTATTGAGTACCGCCTCAATCAACATCTTCCCCATGCGGCCAGTTGCTCCAGCAATTGCAATCTTCATCATTTATTTCATCGCTTAAGTTATAGGTAATTCTTACTTCTTGGTCTCAGTGGCCTGCGGAATATTCATAGCACCAGGCCCTAAAGTTTCTGACGCTGGTACAGCTTGCCCATCTGGCTGTTTTGAGAAACTGAAGTAATCCCAAAATGAACCTTTACTTGCAGCAGGCACTGCTGGCACAGCCGCACCCTTAGGTAAGTTATCTGTTGGGCTTGCTACTAATAACTCTGGTTGTTGTAAGAGCGGAGTAACAGGCCCCTTACCTGTGCCAGTAATCATCTGCCAAAATGAGCGCTTCGTTTTAGCATAGCCATCAATTTCAGCAACCAGCTCGACATCAGTCGGCAAAGCGTCGCCCTCAAACTTCACAACCTTATCGCCATCAAAAAATACCGTGACTCGACGCTCTTTACCGATGACCTGATTCTGTCGCTTAAATTCAAAAATATAGTCCCAACGATTGGCATGAAAATAGCTTGCCAATAAAGGTGTGCCTAAAATTTGACGCACTTGCTCACGGCTCATGCCTAATTCCAACTTTGCATATTGCTCGCTAGAAATAAAGTTGCCTTGCACTATATCTGGGACGTAGGGTCTGAATACTTTGTTCATCCAAGCGCGTTGGGTTTCATCAACAGCTGAAGTGCAACCCGTAACCCCCAATAAAGCGCTCATGGCAATAGCGGCGAACCCAAGGCGGGCAGGACTGAAAATACCCTTTAAAAGGGTCTTCAAAAAACGACTAAAAAGTTCAAGGCAATTTTGCATGGCTGGCCGTATCATTAAGACATTGATTTTAGCTCCCAAAGCCATGAATATGAACCAAAACCCTACGCCCGCAGATTTGCGAGACATTGGCCTAAAGGCCACCGGTCCGCGCATGAAAATTCTGGATTTTTTTCATCAAAATGGCGGTACCCACTTTAGCGCTGAGGATGTTTTCATGGCCTTAGCCAAGGAAGACCAAGAAATTGGTTTGGCCACGGTCTATCGTGTACTTACTCAGTTTGAACAAGCGGGGCTCCTACTCCGCAGTCATTTTGAGTCTAGTAAGGGGGATGGCAGAGCGATCTACGAACTCAATGAGGGTCAGCACCATGACCACCTGGTTTGCCTTGATTGCGGCCACGTTGAGGAATTTGTTGACGAAGCTATTGAGAAAAGACAGCGGGATATCGCAAAGAGCTTAGGATTTAAGCTCCAGGAACATTCCCTGGCTATGTACGGACATTGCCAGAAGAAAAACTGTCGAAATAAGCAAAAATAGGCACTTTTTAGGGCTTTTTACTGCTCCCAAAATGAAAAAAGACCTCAAATTGAGGTCTTTTATATTTTTTAGCTACTTTTAAAAGATTTTAAATACTTTTAATCACTTTACAGCCATTAATGCTTCAGCAGCATTGAGCATTTGGACCGAGTAACCCCACTCATTGTCATACCAGGCCAATACCTTGACCAACTTGCCATCGGCAGAAACACGAGTTTGGGAAGCATCATAAATACTTGGGCGAGGATCATGATTGAAATCAATCGAAACCAAGGGCAAAGTGTTAAAGCCCAAAATACCCTTGAGCTCACCCTCGCTCGCAGCCTTCAGAATGGAATTCACTTCGTCTACGCTAGTAGCGCGGCTAGCCGCAAAAGTGAGATCGACCACAGAAACATTAATGACAGGAACGCGCATTGCAAAACCATCGAAGCGCCCTGCTAATGCTGGCAAAACCAAGCCAACTGCTTTTGCAGCGCCGGTTTTCGTTGGAATCATGCTGGTTACAGCAGAGCGTGCACGACGCATATCCTTATGATAGACATCAGTTAATACCTGGTCATTCGTAAATGCGTGAATAGTTGTCATCAAACCAGACTCAATGCCAATTTTTTCTAGTAATGGTTTTACCAAGGGCGCCAAACAATTGGTTGTGCAACTTGCATTAGAAACCACGACATCAGTTGGTTTTAATACATTTTGATTAACGCCATACACAATTGTTGCATCGACGTCTTTTTCACCAGGAGCAGAAATCAATACTTTCTTCGCGCCCTGTTGAAGATGAATCAGGGCTTTTTCTTTGGAAGTAAATTTTCCGGTGCACTCCAAAACTAAATCAACACCCAACTCACCCCATGGGGTTTCAGCTGGATTACGTGTACAGAACATTTTGATGCGATCGCCATTGACTACCATGCAATCGCCATCTACTGAAACCTCTGCAGGAAAACGGCCGTGTGCTGAGTCATACTGGGTCAGATGGGCATTAATGGCAATATCCCCCATGGCATTGATGGCAACGATCTTGATATCTCGACGTGGCTTACCATTAACCTGATCTTCGTATAAAGCGCGTAAGACCATGCGCCCGATACGTCCATAACCATTGATTGCGACACGAATTGTCATTTATTTTCCCTCGCTAATTTTAAATTCTTGATGATTATTTCTTCGCGATACATTGCTTAACAGTATTGGCAATTTGATCCACTGTTAAACCAAAATATTCATACAGCTGACCCGCAGGAGCAGATTCACCAAAAGTGTCTACACCATGCACTGCTGCGCATCCATACTTCCACCAGAAATCAGTCACGCCAGCTTCAACAGCAATGCGTGGAATCTTGGCCGGCAATACTTTAGATTTGTAGTCAGTATCCTGCTGATCGAATACTGTAGTCGAAGGCATCGAAACTACCCGAACGCCAATTTTTCCTGGGCTTTGTTTTTCTAGATGCTCAGCAGTTTGTAATGCAAGCGCAATTTCAGAGCCGGTAGCGATAATGACTGCATTAATTTTTCCAACTTGAGGATCGCGCAACACATAGCCACCACGCGCAATATCTTTAACTTGCTGAACACTACGCGAAACAAATGGGCAGTTCTGACGACTAAAGATCAGGACGCTAGGGCCATTTTTGCGCTCAAGGGCTGAACCCCAAGCGACAGCACTCTCAGTAGTGTCGCAAGGACGCCAAACCATGAGATTTGGGATCAAGCGCAAGCTAGCAACATGCTCTACTGATTGGTGTGTTGGGCCATCTTCTCCAAGGCCAATAGAGTCATGGGTGAATACAAAAATACTGCGTAATTTCATCAAAGCTGCCATGCGCAAAGCATTGCGGCTGTAGTCTGAGAACGTTAAGAAGGTACCACCAAAAGGAATGTAACCACCGTGCAAAGCGATGCCATTCATGATGGCACTCATACCAAATTCACGCACACCGTAGTTGATGTGATTACCCCATTGATCGCCACGCACCGGTTTGCATGAAGACCAATTAGTTAAGTTCGAACCCGTTAAGTCAGCAGAGCCACCCATAAATTCTGGCAGGGCTGGTGCTAATGCTTCAATCGCATTTTGACTCGCCTTACGGGTGGCAATAGTTTCCGCTTTTGCTTGGCAGGTCTTTAAATAAGCATCGAGTGTGGCCGAAAAGTCTTTTGACAAATCGCCTTGCATACGACGTTGCAATTCTGAAGCAAGTTCTGGAAATTTGTTTTTATATTTCTGAAATTCTTTATTCCACTCATGTTCAGCTGCTTGACCACGCTTCTTAAAATCCCAGGCAGCGTAAATATCTTCTGGAACTTCAAAAGGAGCATATGGCCAATTCAATGCCACACGAGTTGCAGCAATTTCTGCTGCGCCCAATGGTGAACCATGTACCTTGTCGCTGCCAGCCATATTGGGCGAGCCTTGGCCAATCGCCGTCTTGCAGCAAATCAGTGTTGGTTTATCACTCTTTTTAGCCTTAGCAATAGCAGCAGATACAGCTTCAGCATCATGGCCATTTACATTACGAATGACATTCCAGTTGTACGCCTCAAAACGTTTCGGAGTATCTTCGTTAAACCAAGAAACGACTTTGCCATCAATCGAGATGCCGTTGTCATCCCAAAGTGCAATCAACTTGTTCAACTTTAAAGTACCAGCCAATGAACACACTTCATGACTAATACCTTCCATCAAACAGCCATCACCTAAAAATACATAGGTATAGTGATCGATGATATTAAGACCGGGACGATTAAATTCTTCTGCTAATAATTTTTCAGCAAGAGCCATACCAACTGCATTGGAAATTCCTTGTCCAAGTGGACCAGTTGTTGTCTCAACACCAGGCGTAATTCCATACTCTGGATGACCTGGAGTTTTACTATGCAACTGGCGGAAATTCTTTAACTCTTCAATTGGTAAGTCGTAACCAGAAAGATGTAAGAGGGAATACAACAGCATCGAACCATGACCGTTAGATAAAACAAAACGGTCGCGATCCATCCAATGTGGATCGGTTGGATTATGTTTTAAATGATCGTTCCAAAGTCCAACGGCGATATCTGCCATCCCCATTGGCATACCAGGGTGGCCTGAGTTTGCCTGTTGAACTGCATCCATGGATAAAGCACGAATGGCATTGGCCATGCGGATTTGAAGGTTTGACATCGTAAAAGTGGTCTCGAGGAAAATAAATTGGCTATATTTCAGTAATGCCTCAATTTTATCTTCCCGGACCATGGGAATCCCAAAAGCCAACTACCCTCACCCCTGAGGTTGCCCACCATTTGCGCGTTCGGCGTATCCAGACCGGGGAATCCTTTCCAGTATTTGATGGAAAAGGTCAGGTAGCCAAGGCCGAGCTACTCTCTTTGAGCGCAAAAACGGGGCAAGTTCAGCTCAAAGAGATACACACTGACACCCGCCGTGAAGCCCCTTATGCCATTACTTTGGCCCAAGGTCTTGCCGGTGGCGACAAAATGGATTGGATTATCGAGAAAGCGGTTGAAACCGGCGCCCAAATTATTACCCCCTTGCAATGCGAACGCTCGATCTTAAAGTTGACCCGTTCAAGCGATCTTGATCGCGCCCAAAAACGCCTTGCCCATTGGAATGGCATTGTTCAAGCAGCATGCGAACAATGTGACCGAACGGTGCTTGCCACCCTAGAACCCATTCAAACTTTTGAGGCCTACTTAAAGGTGCCTTCAAAGCCAACCCTAAAACTTCTTTTAAGCCCCGAGGCCACTAAAAGCATGCATTCAGTTCTGTTAGAAAGTGCCCCACAAGATATTATTCTCATGATCGGTCCGGAAGGTGGTCACTCACCAGAAGAAGAGGCGCAAGCCCAAGCAGCTGGCTACCAAATTGTTTCACTCGGAGAGCGTGTGCTGAGAACGGAAACCGCTGGCACTGTCGCCATCACAACTGTCCACAGCATATGGAACCCTGAAATGCAAAATCGCCTCAAGTAGAGGCGATTCCAGGGGGCTTGAGCAGCTTAAGCGATTAAGCGAAAGAGTAAAAGACCCTGTAAGGCGTGCGGCGCTCGGCCCAAAAATCAACGGCATCGCGGAAAACGTCTAAAAGAGTTTCACGCGCTTCTTTGTCAAACTTCTGAGTGCAAGGCAGACCTTCGAGAACCACAACAAATCCAGGCTGTTGGCCAGCTTTATCTGTCAATGTTGTCAATGCATCCAATAAAGGATCGAAGTTTTTTGCTTGTTGCTTAGTAAAGGAATATGCAATTGCAATTGCTTCGAGCACTTCACCTTTAGTCATTGCATTTGTGCAATTGGCGTAGATGAAATGCTGACCGAGTTCAGTCGCTGCTTCCTGTAAATCTGGTGTACGAAAAGCACGAATGGATTGAACGATATTTGTACGCACACTGCGCAACATTGCCGGCGGTCCGGCATCACGAACGGCCAAAGCGGCACGCCAAGAAGCTGTCACTTTTTTCCCTGACACTTGATTTGCTGCATAGGTTTGTAAACGAGATAAACCACCCTGGGCATAAACATTGGCGGCAGATGATTCTGTTTCTAGTCGATCATTACTGTCCCAACTTTCGGCGCGGCTATGTTCTTCGAAGCTAGCTAAATCGGTGTTTTCAGTGCGATTATTCATGATGGGTGCTAGGTTACCCGTAACACGCCATCAAATCAAGCCCAAATACAGTGCATTTTATATAAACCATTGATTTATATAGGATAAATATATGTAAGTTATTACTAACTTACATATATAAAAATGCCTTAGGAGATGCCTCTCGTGTTGCTAGCCGCCTCTACGACTGCCAAAGTTGTCACATTCACGATCCTGCGTACAGTAGCTGCTGGAGTCAGAATGTGGATTGGTTTAGCCACACCCAACAACAATGGCCCGATAGCAATACCGTTACCCGCTGCAGTTTTTAACAAATTGTAAGAAATATTAGCGGCGTCAATATTGGGCAGAACTAAAAGATTTGCATCGCCCTTCAAGGGGGAAGAAGTTACTGCACCAGCACGAATGGTTGCATCTAAAGCGCTATCGCCGTGCATTTCACCATCAACCTCTAATGTAGGGTCTGCTTTCTGCACCAAGGACAGTACTTCGCGCATTTTCACTGCCGAAGGCGCGTTGCTTGAACCAAAATTGGAATGAGAAAGGAGGGCAACTTTTGGTACTAAGCCTAACTTCCGCATTTCACTAGCGGCCATCAAGGTCAGCTCCGCCAACTCTTCTGCATTTGGATCAATATTGATATGCGTGTCTACCAGGAATACTTGGCGACCCGGCAGAATCAAACCAGACATCGCTCCATAAACATTCGCGCCAGCCTCGTGACCAACCACCTCATCAATATATTTAAGATGAGTAGCGGGATTACCAATCGTGCCGCAAATCATCCCATCGGCCATCCCTTTGTTAATCATGATGGAGCCAATTAAGCTGTTACGACGACGGGTTTCCAATTTGGCGTAAGACTCAGACACCCCCTTGCGCTCAGTCAAGCTCAAATAGGTTTGCCAGAAGTCCCGGAAACGAGGGTCATTCTCTGGGTTAACAACTTCAAAGTCATCACCCGTCTTCATGCGCAGACCAAACTTATCAATGCGGTGCTCAATCACTGCTGGGCGGCCAATCAAGATTGGAGTAGCCAGGTTTTCATCAATAATGATTTGGACTGCACGCAATACACGCTCATCTTCACCCTCGGCAAATACAATCCGTTTTTGATTTGCTGGTACACGCTTCGCAATGCTAAAGAGCGGCTTCATCAAAGTACCAGAGTGGTACACAAACTGTTGAAGCTGATTACGATAAGCATCGAAATCTTTAATAGGGCGAGAAGCCACCCCATCATCCATGGCAGCTTTCGCTACAGCAGGGGCAATCACCGTGATCAAACGCGGATCAAACGGTTTTGGAATCAAGTACTCCGGGCCAAAAGAGAGGTTCTCAATGCCGTATACAGAGGCAACCACTTCGCTCTGTTCCGCTTGCGCTAACTCTGCAACCGCCTTCACCGCAGCGACTTCCATGCCGCGTGTAATGGTTGTGGCGCCTACATCTAATGCTCCACGGAAGATAAACGGAAAGCACAACACATTATTTACTTGGTTTGGATAATCGGTGCGGCCTGTAGCCATCACTGCATCAGGACGAACCGCCTTTACCTCTTCGGGAAGAATTTCTGGGGTTGGATTTGCTAGGGCATAGACCAATGGATTAGGTGCCATCTTCTTCACCATGTCTTGTTTTAATACACCACCAGCAGAAAGACCCAAGAAAATATCCGCGCCCTCAATTGCTTGGTCCAGAGTGCGCAATTCTGTCTCTTGACAAAATGGCTCCTTCTCGGGATCCATTAATTCCTTACGACCCTTATATGCGACACCAGCTAAATCCGTTACCCAAATATTTTTGCGAGGAATACCCAAATCAACCAATAAATCCAAACAGGCTAGAGCAGCAGCGCCAGCCCCAGATGTCACTAACTTCACGTTGCCAACATCCTTACCAACCACCTTTAGGCCGTTTAGAATCGCGGCAGCTACCACAATCGCAGTGCCATGTTGATCATCGTGAAAGACTGGAATCTTCATACGAGCTTGTAATTTGCGCTCAACCACAAAGCAATCAGGCGCTTTAATATCTTCTAGATTAATACCGCCAAATGTTGGCTCCAATGCGGCGATGATTTCAACCAACTTATCAGGATCGTTTTCATTTACTTCGATATCAAAAACATCAATACCGGCAAACTTTTTGAAGAGAACAGCTTTTCCTTCCATCACTGGCTTGCTTGCCAGCGGCCCAATATTTCCCAAGCCAAGAACAGCAGTACCGTTGGTAATTACACCAACTAAATTTCCGCGAGCAGTGTATTTAAAAGCATTGGCGGGATCTTTAACAATCTCTTCGCACGGTGCAGCAACGCCTGGCGTATAAGCAAGCGCTAAATCGCGTTGATTGGTCAACTGCTTAGTTGGCGCGATCTCAATCTTCCCCGGGGTCGGAAACTCGTGATACTGGAGAGCAGCCTCTCTAAGGGCTGCAATTTGTTGCTCTTTATTGTTTTCTTTGCTCATCAGCGTACTCTTTGGTAAGACACATATAAGAGTCTAATTCTATTCCTCTCGAGCGCACCTCTCCCAAGAGCCATAAAATAAGATATGCATCCTGAATCCAGCCCTCTCGGCGAATTTGATCTCATTCAGCGTTTTTTTAAAACGGGGTCAGATGCCATGGGCTCAAATAAAGAGCAAGCTATCGCCCTGGGAATGGGGGATGATTGCGCCCTTCTCAAATCCAGACCTAACGAAGAAATTGCCATTACTTCCGATATGCTGGTTGAGGGGAGGCATTTTTTTGCCGATGCCGATCCAGAGTTACTCGGCCGCAAAGCTCTAGCAGTCAACCTTTCAGACCTGGCGGCTATGGGAGCAAAGCCTATCGGATTCACCTTGGCAATCGCTTTACCGATGGTCAATACCGCTTGGCTTGCAGCCTTTTCCAAAGGCCTCTTTGCTATTGCAAATGAATATTCTTGCTCACTCATTGGCGGCGACACCACTGCTGGCCCCCTCACAATTTCCATTACAGCATTTGGCAGCATCCCCTTCGGAAAAGCCATTCGAAGATCAGGGGCAAAAGTTGGGGATGACATTTGGATTTCAGGAACGATTGGTGATGCGAGACTCGCTCTTGCTGCGCTGCGTCATGAAATCATTCTTTCCGAGCAAGATTTAAAGCAAATAGAACATCGTATGCATGACCCCGCTCCCCGAATAGAGCTTGGTATCAAACTTCGCGATATCGCAAGCGCAGCCTTGGATGTATCGGATGGATTGCTTGGCGACCTTCAGCACATTCTCAAACAGTCTGAAGTGGAGGCGGAAATATTTTTAGCGCTTCTGCCAAAATCTGCAACCTTACAAAAACAGAATGAGGCCATCCAAAATCAATTTGCCGCCAGCGGTGGTGACGATTATGAAATTTGTTTCACTGCTCCGATTGAGAAGAGGGCTGCTATTGATGGGATCAGCAAAGATCTTAATTTATCCCTCGCTAGAATCGGCAGCATTAGGAAAGCAGCAGGCGAAGCCGGAAAATTACATTTACTCAATCAGCATGGCGACCTACTAAACGCTACCCAAACAGCAACGCTGCTTGCATCCTTTGACCACTTTGCAAAATGAGTATCCCCAAAGATCCCGATCCAGTAATACCCACTTTTAAATGGGTAAGACAAACTGCAAGTCGCACTATTGCGTTTGGCTTTGGCAGCGGCCTAAGCCCTGTGGCACCTGGTACTGCAGGCACTCTTTGGGCTTGGGCAGCGTTCTTAGTAGGGGAGTATTTTCTATCTATAGAGGACTTTCTCTGGATTATTGGTGGTGGCATTATTTTGGGATGCTGGATCTGCGGTCACGTCAGCGAAGAGTTGGGTAAAAAAGATTTTGGTGGAATTGTTTGGGATGAAATCATCGCCTTTTGGATTGTGCTGCTGTTGATCATGCCAAGCAGCATTTGGATGCAGACAATCGCTTTTGGACTCTTCCGTTTTTTTGATGCCCTCAAGCCAGGACCCATTGGAATGATTGATTGTCACTTTAAAAATCTAGAGAATAATCACAACCCATCAACCATATTACAAATTATCTGGCGCGGGTTTGGCATCATGGTGGATGACCTTGCTGCAGCCTTTTTCACGCTTCTAGTGATTGCTTTGATACAAAAGATGATTCCACTATGAACTCTATTAATCACGCTAAAGAACTAGCTCAACTATTAACTGCCAAAAGCTGGAAACTGGCGCTGGCTGAATCTTGTACAGGTGGCCTCGTCTGCGCCACCCTAACGGAACTATCAGGATCAAGCGCATGGTTTGAGCGTGGCTACATCACCTATAGCAACCAAGCCAAAACTGAGTGCCTAGGGGTTCCGGCAGAACTCATAGAGTCCCACGGTGCGGTCAGTGAACCGGTGGCTAAAGCCATGGCACAGGGAGCTCAAATCAACGCAGGCGTTGATCTTGCCATTGCCATTACTGGAGTTGCCGGCCCCACCGGAGGGTCAAAAGATAAGCCTGTGGGAACTGTTTGTTTTGGGTGGGTCATCAGAAATGTTGCCGGCACAAATATCACCACTTGTGAAACCAAGCTATTTGATGGAGATCGGCAAGCGATACGCCAACAGGCAACTGATCATGCTTTAGCAGGTCTAATTCAATTACTAAAGAACTAATTACTTCATCCAACCCTTACTGTGGAAGTAAACCAACGGAATAATGGCTGAAACAATCATTGCGCCAATTGCCATTGGATAACCCCAAGTGGCATCTAGCTCAGGCATGTGTTTGTAGTTCATGCCCCAAATACTGGCCAAGAGAGTAGGCGGCATTAAGGCAACAGATACCACCGAGAAGATCTTGATAATCTTAGATTGGTTCAAGTTAATGAAGCCGACTGTTGCATCCATCAAGAAGTTGATCTTGTCGAACAAGAATGCAGTATGGTTCTCGAGCGAGTCAATATCTCGCAAAATTTGACGCGCCTCCTCTTGCTGTTCGTCTGATAACAACTTGCTTCGCATCAGAAAAGATAAGGCTCTGCGCGTATCCATCACATTACGACGGATACGTCCGTTGGTATCTTCTTCCTTAGCAATCGTCTCTAAAACCTCTGCAGCATCAGCATCGTTAATGCTGTCAGAAAGAACTCGCTTACCGGCTTGCTCGAGATTTTCGTAAACCTCTTCTAGCGCATCGGCAGAGTACTCAGCATCGGTGGAATACAGATCCAGCAAAACATCTTTTGCATTGCTCACTGAACCAGGTCGCAAGCGTGCGCGCAAACGCACCAAGCGGAACACTGGTAAATCTTCATCATGAATCGAGAACAGGACTTGCTTGGTCAGGACAAACGCAACTCGCACGTTGCGAGAGGTTTCTTCTTCATCCAATAAAAAATCAGTGCGGATATGAAGATGACCATCGTCAGCCTCAAAATAGCGCGCGGAAGCTTCCAAATCGCCCAAATCATCCAACTCAGGTAAGAGCACGCCAAACGCCTCTTTAATCCAAATCAGCTCTTCTTCTTCTGGATCAACTACGTCAATCCAGATAGGATTAGCGTATTGCAACAATTCATTGCGATCTTCCACTTGCTCTTGAGAGAGGCGGCCATTTTGCAGGACGAACAAGTTGATCATGGTGAACTCCTAATGAATGTGCGCTAGTTTATCCTAT
>Ga0114959_10001713_pt1 | contig 18792 bp, 20 predicted proteins | sample C_130625_EF_Meta_FD_87317 | JGI IMG/M metagenome (GOLD analysis project Ga0114959, IMG submission 87317) | Freshwater microbial communities from Lake Croche, Canada to study carbon cycling - C_130625_EF_MetaG | ecosystem: Environmental > Aquatic > Freshwater > Lake | place: Lake Croche, Canada...
ACGGAGAAGGTCATGCTCCATATATCGTTTTCAATAGACCTTGTGACTTGTAATAATAAGCTCATTTTAATTTATAATTTAAAACTTTATACCTTCTAGGTTACCACGTAAATAGCTATCAGACACGATTTTTCTTTTCATCATGTCCATATCTAGTTTGGTGAGTTGATCTGCATCGTGAGGTGCAATGGCTTGAGAAGCTACCGCTTGGCGAAGCATAGCACGAAGAACTTCTTTCTCTTTGGATACTTGTGGAGAAAGCCTAAGAATCTGCTCATAAGCTTTTACAACTTTCTGAGGATTGGCCCTTGAAAGGATGGGATCTGTGAGCATTAATTCTTGTAGGATTAATTGTCTCTCCATGTTTTCAAGAGTCATATTATGAGGCTGGGAAGCTCCGCCTGGTTTTCTGCCTCCGCGGCTGGATAACTCTTCGTAGAGTCTGTGTTCACCCATAGCCTTTCCGGCGCCAACTAAATTTGCTAAAGAAAAAAGACTAAGCGGGCTGGCCTCTTTTTTCAGGGCTGCCTTTTTTTCAATCCTTTCTAGGATAGGATCTCTGCTCTCAGCTGTCTTCGTCGGTTTATTTTTTTTTTTAGCCGAAACAATAGGTGCCTCTTCAGCGTGCTTGGATAGTGTGCCATTACCTGCAACAAGCTTTCCAATCTCGGAATAATAGTCTTTTTCGAAAGTATAATCAGCTTCAGCTGTCTTTAAATTTTCTTCAGCTGCTCCTAAGGAAGTGGCGGCTTTCATAAAGTCGTCGTACATACCTAGCTCAGCAGCAGGGGTGAACATATTATATTTACTGTCATGTACGCCACGATCTTCCTCTATTCCTGCGGTCTTATAGATTAGATCGAGGTAAGGAACAGCTGCCTCTCCATGCTTGCTAAATACTTGAGATTCAAATTCTTCAAACGATGTTCTGTACCCTTCATCGCGGCGGAAATGTGCAGCTAACTTTGAAAATTTCTTATTCAGATCCAACTCCGCTCCCACCTTTTCTGTTTTACAGTTGTCTAGATTCTGTTCTAAATCCCTTAAAAGATTGGCGGCTTTATTAAATGCACCTTTCATCGTCAAACCATAAGACTCTTCTGTTGCGGTGGATCCTGTGATCTCGAGATACGCTTGTTTATACTTAGGGCTGTTAAGTGCGCGGTTAAAGTTAAATACTTCATCGTTTGACTCAGAAGTGGGAAAATGCTCAGAAATATATTCACTAGCTGTTTTCTCGGTTTTGTCAAAAATGCTAGAAATTGTACCAGGAATATCTGCAATGGCAAACCCGGCGGAACGGTCTGAGGCGGTCTTGAAGTGATTATAGTGCAGTGCGACATTCAAGGCCTCACCCACACGGTGGATATAATTGGGATTAAGATCCAGGTCAGAAGACACTTTCTTCAGGGCTTCTGTAGGATTTGTTCCACTGTTAACTTTCTGCACTACCTCGGCTAATGCAATTTTTACGAGAGAATTCGGTTGTTCCATAGCTTTATCCTTAATTTATACCAGGTTTTTAAAAAGAGTTCAATTCCGTAATTGATTTATATTCAGGAAGGGAATTTTCTTTAAGTGCAAGTGTTCCTATCAATTTTAACGCTTCTTGGTCGTCCGAGTCAATAGTTCCTGATTCTTGACTGTTATCATTTACTATTCTTACAGTGCTAGCATCAAGATTTCTAACTTTAGCTCTATAGTAATTAACCTCTTCTTTCTTGATATAGAATGAAGCTAAGTTATTGATTACTCCGTTAAAATTAATCGCATCTTTCATGTCAGTCACGGCAAAGTTTAGGCTTAGTACGTTTTCCAGCATAGAGTCACCTAGGTAATCTTCAACCTTTAATTTTTGCTCTAGGCTCAGGGTATGATAATTAGCATGCGCTCTTAAACCTACCTCTCCCAGCTCTGAAATTAACTTATAATATCTCTTGTCTAGGTCAGTAATAATATCATTATCTACCAGCTGAGTCAGGTATGCAGCTTGTGCTGTAATATCTTTTGGAACAGCAGAGAAATCGAAAAAAAGTTGTCTAATAGCTTCTATCTGCCTGGTGTACATTTTAAATCTCTTTGCTATCTCGCCATCAGCAAGACCTGCAAATATATGATAACCAATGGATTTAAAGATATGTTCGTGGTCTGTACTCATCTTCAATCCAACAGCAAACTGAATATACTGGTCATAGGCCATATTAGAAACATGGTACAGCAGCTTCTTTAAAAATGGATCTGATATGCCGTCAACATGCTTAACATTCCAAACAGGATTTTTACCATCATAAGACTTACAAAAAATCTTTTTATCTCCTGCCATCTTTAGCTTCTTATCAAACAGCTTGTAAAATGTTTCTCTGTTTTTCCAGCTTAGGTTATCAACTACTCTTTGAAAGTTATCAGGAAAAGAATAGTTTGTTTCTGTATTCTCCTTAACTCCTGGATAATTAATATACCTTCTCAACGCACTAGAACCATCTGCGGGCTTACGGCAGCACCAGATAAGATTAGCTTTAGCAGGATTAAGATATATCTGATACCTCCAATTAGGAAAGTTATAAAAAGAACCTACTCTATTAAGGGGTATTATTGCCTTACGCTTCATACATTATCATTATGCTGACTTGTTGCATATCCCGCAAGCCCTCCTAAGCCACCTAGGAGTAAAGCATTTCTGCCCATAGATTTTCTTGCAGCTCTGGCGTACCAATCCATTAAATTAATTGATTTTGGGACTGCTTTAAAAGGATTAGTCACTGCCCTTTGCGCAGCTTCGACTGTGGGAGGTATAAGTGTACCAAGTGCTCCTACGCCGGCACCTATGCCCGCACCTATACCGGTACTTAGTGCTGGATTGTTTTGCTGGTTGTATGAATTTAAAACAGATGTAAGCTCTCCTCCTGGTAATCCAGAAGTATATGGGTGCTCTTGCAGAATTTTAGCAGCTGCCTGAAGGTCATCTTCGCTTGGCTTGGCTGTGCCTGCATTTAATCCGCCGGCAGCCCCTCCTGCTGCACCTAAAACAGCAGAGCCCGCCCCTCCTTCAATAGCTCTGTTTAAAACTAGGTTTTTAAATTGACCTGCTCTATTTAAACCACCAGATGGTAATGTTTCTGTAGGAGCTCTTAGTAAGTTTATGCTATTACGTAGTCCTTTACCCTTACCAAACATAGATAAAATTCCTCCTGCGGCAAATCCCACGGGGGCAGCTATAGCACCTAATCTCAACGCGTTGGACAACATCTGGGTTTTCATTTCTTCTGATGAACCTGCGGCTCCTCTAGCTTTCTCTAGGGCCGCTGCAATTTGTGCTCTACGCTTAGCAGGGTCATTAGATATAATTGCACGACTGCTTAATGCGTCTGCTAATGGTCCACTTAAAGACCTAGCTTCCCCAGGAATATCTTCAATCGCACCTACTGCAGAATCAGTCACTGGCTTAGTATAAAAGATATTATCCCTGAGTGCTTTCAGGGCTAAATACCTTTTAAGCAGACTATCGTCGCTTTGTGGCTGATCAGAGTTCGAGGGCATCTTCCTTACCCATGTTAATGGTGAGCTCAGGAGATTTGCGCTTTAAGAAGATAACCAGATCGCCGAGATTCTTGAACACATTGCTAACCAGCTCTACAAGTTCTGGTAGATCATTTCTTCCGTACATCTCCACGAATTTATCGGTATCCCAATTAAGAAGGAACAAGATTCTGCCTAAGCGATCCATGCCCTCAATTAACGAAGGAACGTATTCAGTGATCTTGTCGGACACTCCTACATATTTAGCTAGTGTGGCCATTGTTTGCACATCAAAAATCTCCTTCTGGCCACTCTGTGCCATTTGAGTAGCTTGATTTACATATCTAGGATCAATTTCTTTTTTAGAGGTGGCTGAGTCTATACCCTCCACTTCAGGCATAACAGTCAATCCCAAGGCTGTTGGATCTCCTGTGTAGTGATTGTCAGCTGGGAGGCGACTCTCTTGCCCAACACCTACATATGTAGGCTGACCTACTTGGTTGGTATATGGGGCTTCTTCGTACGGAATAGGATAATTATCACCTGTGTAGGCGAGTTTTACATGCCCAGAGAGATTCTTGGCGGGTGTAAGATTATCAATAATCTCACAAGCTTGCTTGAAATCAAGACCCACCTCTGTGACCATTGCAATCTTGGCCTTCATAGGATTGTCGTATTTCTTTTTAGCTCCCGCAATATCACTGAAGTATTCGCTGCCGTTTGTTCTAACGGTCATCGGGAAAATATTATTTTTACTCAGGAATGAGTTCAAAGCCCATGAGCCACCTGGACGATTCTCTAAATATCTCTCGTGAGCTGAGGCTTTTGCTGCCTGCTCTTTGTCTGCTTCGCTCTTTTCTTTGTCCGAGGCATCGAGAGAAACATAGGGATTTGCTGTTCCGCAATAACCATGCTCATTGAGCGGGTGGAACTTAACCTCTAAAAGCTTATAGCCTGATGGAACATAGAGTGTATGCCCATGATAGTCTAAACTATCTCCAGGCTTCTTAGTCATTACCAGAAGAATTTCTTTAGCTTTTCTAGGATGGCGATAGTAATTTCCACGAGTGAGATCATGCACACTACCTGGACGATCCTTAGGCCCGCGGTTGTGATCCTGATACTCATAGTCGGTTTTAGCTTCTTGATGTAATGAGAAGGGCTCTACGCTGATTCTTCTGATACCCTGAGCATCCTTGAAATTGGCGTTAATGCGGAAGGGTTGGGTAGCCTTCATATGTTCATTAAGAAGGACATATACAGAAGTATAGCTAGGCTTTGCTTCTGCGGGATCCACCATCATTTTATGAACTAATGAGTAGTCATCAACCTTGAGTTGATCTTTTGTATAAACCATCTTGGTATCTACAATATAAGCTGATCCTTTATCTTCTGAATCAAGATTAATAACGATTGCGTCATCTGTAGCAAAATCTTGTTGTAGTTGTTTAGGGCGAACCAAGATAAGACCATAATTAATTGTTCCTGTGGAGGTAACATAGGGGTAAAACCCAGATTCTGTAGGATTCTGGAACTTTTTAACATAATCCACCACACCAAACTTTGATTTCTTGTCTACTGGTCTCTTATCAACTACAACAAATCCTTGTGTCATTACATCCTTGCGCTGTTTCTCATCTAACTTGAGAACTTCAGGCTTTTGGTCTTTCATTACAACTTTGACATCATTTTCTTTTCGATATGAGTCACCGTCCTCTGTTTCTACAACAGCCTCGGCTACCTTCTCTATAGGGTAAAAGCGTAGAACAGCCTCACAAAACTCAGCGTCCTTCTCTAACAGTTCTGTGAAAGCTTTCTTGGTCTTGTTGTCAGAGTCCTTAACATAATCTATGCAAGATGCAATTGTGTACTTTCCTGTGCGGGGAGGGATAGTCATCTGACGATAGTCTCCCTGAGTCATGTCCTGTAGAACCTTCTGGCGGGGTTCTTTTGCTACACCACCAAGTGAGGTGGTTTCATCTTTAAGGAACATCTCAGCAAAATCCTCATTCAGGGGATAGAACTGCTCGTTATTCTTAGAATATAAGAGATCAAGATTCTTAACTTTACCATCAATAAAGAAAGCTGGTACATAAAGAATCTGACCAGAGTGAGAACGAAAACCAAAAACACCCAGGGCCTTTGTGTTATCATCGTTCTTCTTAACAATCTCAAATCCAATCAAGAAAGGGAGGAGATTCTTTAAGCTGTCCTGTAATTTATTATATGCTAGCTGGAAAAAGGACTGTTCTAATGAATCGTCGCCCGCCAGCTTTGTTTTAGAAAAATTTGCCATAATTAGAGAGTGCCGGAATTTATAAACAATATTACGTATTTTTTAATGTACATGCAAGCTTCTAAATAGGTCAACTATTCTTTGAAGTTACTATGCTCACCAAAACCAACACCATGAGCAAGCCCGGGGATAGGGCTTGGTCCCCTGATATCAGAAGTAGCTCCAGCGTTAACGGCGTTGCTAAATCTCTTTGCCAGGTTTGTACTATACAATACATGCATAAAGTCATCTGCATGCTCTGGTACGTCTAATAATCTTACCATATGGGGCTCGAAATGTGGAGGGTCGTCATGAACAACCACAGATTCTATACCATGCTCTGTCAGATCCTGCATAACTGAAGATGTTACTCTAGTGCCTATGGTATAATGTAACTCTGGTTTTTCCAAATACTTACCATAAGCTAAGTCTGATCTAACTGTTTTGCTGCTTGCTCTGGGTACGTAATTTTTCTCTAGAGCTGAGTAAGAAACAATCTGATCTGGTAGAAAATCACCTAGTCCTTCGTTATCTGTTATCTTTACATGATCAATGGCAGATCTAGCAATAAGTTCAAAATTTCTTCTGTTAACCCCTAAGTTACCCTCATCAAAAGCCCGCTTCATAGCCTGAGCATAATAATTTCGACCCTCTCCAATTCCCTTGTATCTAACAACTTCACTAGGATCAATTAGCCCAGAGCTAAGTACATCTCCCTGCTCTACTTTATCACCAACCTTAACTTTAGGTTCTTGTCCGACACCTATATAGTATTCGGTATCTCCTATCTTTATAAAATATCCACCAGCTGCGGCGTGTTGAACGCTAGACACAACCCCATCTTCTTGAGCTAGTGGTGCTTTGTTTAAAAAAGTTTTTGGGATGTTAGCTAGTTGGTTAATCATTTTAAACCCTGATACGCCACCTAGAGAAGTAGCAGCTCCACCACCATGACGAAGTTTCATAGCATACTCTGTGAGGGGTTCACTAACTGCGGTACCAGCAACCAGTCCTATATAACTATCAGGAGCAGCTAAACCTTTTTCTCTTCTGCCCACACATAGCTGACAAACTGCACCGAAGTGACTATTGTTGCTGGCTCTGCACGTCATGGGGGAACGGATTAAAATTTTGTTAATATTTTGTTCCTTTAAGTCATTCAACATCTTTGCGGTGATCTCATTATTCCTTTTATACCCACCGACAGGGGCAGCTAAAAAGGCACCAACAGAATCTTTGTCTGTGGTGGGTACTGTAATCCCATTAGTGGTGCCGCAATCATGTTCTGTGATCTGTAAATTCATCAAGGCTCTAGAAAACTGTTTGGAAGAATATCCTCCCTGAGCCACGCCAACCTTTTTAACAACTTCACCAGAACGAGTACCAAAAGATGTCACAAGATACTCAGGAAGAGACAGTCCTTCAGCAAAAGAACTTTTAACAGGAATATCCATTTTAGGATTTCCTTCGGCATCCACAACAATTCCCTGTGTTGCTATGGTAGAGCGATATTGTGCTGGTGATCCTCTAGAACCTGCCAAAATAATTTTAGCTAATGACTTATTATTCTTAAGCCCCTCATCAAGAATGGTCTTGTTAGTCTCCTCCATCAAGGAGTTATATTTATCAAAAATTCTTTGATTTTTAACACTTTCAGAATCTTTGGTTTTATGTACTTTCTCCTGAAACTCTTCGAATTTGTCGTAAAGCTCTTTTGTATTAACAGGAGAAACCAAATCTTTTAATGTAATAGATGTTCCTTGCCTGGTAGCAATCTCAAAACCTAAACGGGTAAGATCAGAGGCGATCTTGCTATAATTTTCTGGCTCTTGTTCTACTAGCTTACTAAACAGATTATTGATTCCTTTTTTATCAAGAACCTGACCATCTATCATGTGATGTAAGTGTTTAGGAGTATACTCTTTCAGAAGTATACGTCCTACAGTAGTAACGGACATATTATTCCCTGCGAGTTAACTTATCCAGAAGATCTTTAACTGGAGAAGCTGCTTTTTTTGTATTTGGATTATCTAATTCATTCAACACATCCAAATCTTTAAATGCACCGTCCATTAAAGATCCCTCTAAATTTTGATGAGCTTTGTCCTGTTCTGCTGTTTCTAATTTAGACGCCTCGTCCACAGATTCATCTGGATCATCATTAATCACACCAGCGGTTTGTGCAGCTTGGATATCTGCAAGCTTTTCACGAATATAACAAACATAGTCATAGTTAGGATCCTGGGGACCAAAACTGTCTAAATAGTTAGCGACTTTTTCTAATGATTCCATTTTATTATTGCCCCGGAGCTGCACCCATAGGGGCAGAATAAATTCCGCCCTGCCCCATTGCGCTCTGTTGGGCTTGCTCTTGTTGGGCTTGACTCTGTTCTTGCTCTTGTTGCTTTTGCAGGGCTTCCATTTTCTTATTGTGGGTATCTGCTAACTGCTTAACCTTTAACAAGCTATGCGTTGCTTTGCCTCCGCTAGAGAGATCTAGGAGTTCACGAACAGAGAGTGTTACTTTTGTATTATCCAGGCTGTTTTCTGCATTAACATTCCCGTCTGCTGGAGCTGGCTGGGCTTGCTGTTGATCTTGACCCTGCGGCTGCTGTGCTCCTGATTGAGGTGCTCCGCCCCCTTGCTGTCCAACTTGTTGAATTTGCTGGGCTAGCTGTTGCATTGCCTGTATCTGTTGGTCTGGAGGTAGCTGCTGTAGCTGTTGAAGTGCGGGAGCAATTTGTTGCTGGGCATCTTGAGGGAGCTGTTGAATCATTCCCATTAGCTGCTGTTGAGTCTGTTGAAGTTGCGCCTGTTCTTGCTGGGGCTGAGGATTAGGGATAAAAGCCTGTTTTACAAGGCTATCATATGATTGGATAAGTTCGGCGATATTCATTTTATGTACTCCAGGTCTATTATTTGGTTTATAGTTTTTTTAAGCTCTGTTTTTAAAGTCTTTATTTTGCCCTCTTCATGAGTGCCTCTAAGCTCATGCTCACCAGAGTCAAGCCTTCTGAACTCGTTTAGATATTTTTCGAGTTCCGACAGCTTTTCTGCATCGGTTAGCTTGAACCAGATTTCTTCATCTATCATTGTATGTGATACTTAAAGTTTAATAAAGCTTTAAGATATGTCAACATTATCTCCTATGTCCAGCTTTCCCGCCATAAAATCAGCAACTACTTGAGAGTCGCTAGAATAATGTATTGGTTTGTTGTGTTTATCCTCATAGCTGGCAGCAAACAATCCCACGGCAGCCTCGTTCGAGGGTGTGTAGATAGGACTGAATGTTCTATGGTATATAAGGTTTTTCTCAGGAAACAACTTCTCTTTAACTTCCTCTTTAGCTGCATCACCGGCAGGTACTTGAACATTGAGCTGGTCTCCGTCAGAGTCTGCACCATATCCCTTGAATACCAATGGGTTTAATTTAATAGAGAAGTCCTTGGGATCAGGATTGGCCCTTAGGTAGAATCCTTGGAAGTTATATTTAGAGAGCTGGGGATCACGAGTAACAATACCAGGTCGGTCCTTCAACTCTTCTTGCAGAGCTAGTGATGCTAATGGATGTTTGCTCTTAACATAATCCCTGGCTTTGGTAGCGGGCACCCCTTGTCTCACTAGTCTGCGAATAATAAACGGGGTGTAGATATTCCATAGGATAGTCTGAGGAATTGCCGCTTCATTTAGCTGTAGATTTCCGTCAGGCACCAGAACCCCTCTACCTACCAAGTCAATCGGTTTGTTAACTACCTTTGCCTGGAACATAGAACTCTTCGCACTGCCTCCTTGTGTACCTAGTGTTGTGGCGAGTAGTCCTTTGAAATGTTTTTCTTTGCTTCTTGTACTGATGGGTTCGCCTAATCCGTAAATGGCTCTGACTCCTTCATATAACTTTTTACGGGCTTCTCCTTTTAGTTCTTCGGGAGTGTGTTCATCTATGCCCTTGAATGATCTATTAACCAACATAAGGTCTTTGTACAATTCATTAACATCCGCGCTCATGATCTGATTACCCTGTGCGGTGATAGGGCGATATTGCGCAGGTATCACTGGGACTTTAGATAGTAATAAATCCTTAGGATGCAGATTCTCCCTCTTTAACATTGTGAGGAAAGATAATACTTTAACTGCAGAATCTCTATCTGTCTTTCTATTAGATTTAATATATCCTTTCAACTCTGTTATCTTGTCATCTAGCTTTATACCTTTAAGGGCTTTTTCTAATTCTCCTGTAGATAACATTTCTTCAAACTTAGCTTTTGTTGTGCCTAATAACTTACGGAGGGGTTCTTCACTAATAGGATTAGGCACTTTCATCGCAAGCTCTATATGATTATAGTTATCTCCGTAAATACCTACGTTTACAGGATCAAACAGTCCGTTATTCTCTGCGACTAACTCTCCACTCTTAAGTTTATAAGTAAGTGGTTCATGAATTTCACCATGACTTATCATCTCTATATCTTTGTCTGTTTGGGGGAGAATGTTAAACTTTGTACCTTCTTGATTAACATGCACGCCAGACCCCTCTAGGTGAGAAATAAACTTATTAAAAATAAACGGAACTTTCGGAGGGGGCGGAGTATAACCTAATTTAATAGCATTCCAAAATTCATCATTCTTGGTGCCCCTAACAACCGCAACATCCTTTAAAACTTCTTTAGCGTCGTTAGAAAGAGCCACTGTGGTTGCAAGATTTCCTAAACGCTTACTCTTCTCAACGGAGCCGGCCTTAGATGGCTGCATGTTAATATCATATGTAGTACCTGCGGACCTTGAGGAGATTTTATCTTCTGCAATATGGTGAAGTCTTGTGTAGTATGATGGGCCTGTGAAAACTTCAATATGCTTACCAGAGATAGGATCATAGAGTTTTTCTGTGTCTTTGATTCCGTGTTTCTCTAATTCTTTGATTGTATTTTCAATAACACTACCAGAAGCAAAAGGAGTAGTTTTAATATTGTGACCTAACTTCTGAGCAACTTTACCCATAGCCATTGTGGTGATAAGTCCAGGAGCAACGCGGCTAGTAACACTCATAGAGTTGAGCAACACATCAATAGGTTTACCATCTTCTCCTTGAGGCATCTCGCTATTGCTAACAATTCTAACAACACCTTTTGCGCCGAAAGGATTAGAAAGTTTATCTCCTTGGGCCATTGTTCTTCTTGTCTTGATCGTAACAGTAATAAGTTTACTAGTATGACTAACATCCACTACTTCACCATCATGCTCGTATTCCCAAGTATGAGTAATATCTGAGTAAGCATTTTTAAGTGCTCTAGAAAGTTTGCCCAGTTGAATTTCTAATGACTTTAGCGTTTTAGGTTGATATGCAAGAATCAACGGATCTCCATGGCTAACAATGCTCCCTCTTTTAATTGTTCCAGAGCTATCTAACTTACTAAGTTGGTCGTTGAAATATTTGTTTGGGAACAATGAAACATATTTGTCTTTGTCTGTTTCTATTCCTCTAGCAATTTCTAATCTAACAGGCACAAGTTGCTCTGCTTCTAATTTTTGAGCCGCTGCTTCGCTAATAACAAGAGCATCTTCGAAATTATAAGAGCGATATGGCATCACGGCGGTTTTAAGATTCATACCTAGTGCCATATTGCCATGAGCATCAGAATAATTAGATGTGGCTAATAATCCCTCTTTTTTAACAGTGTCTCCTACTTTAACTGTAGGAATATGATGCATATAACTTTCACGTCCCACCAGATAGTGTTGATATAGTGGGTGCTCGTGGTCTTTACCAGAACTATCCTTAACCACAATCTTGTCAGGATCTACCTTGGTTACTTTTCCATCTGAAAAACTGTGAAGGCTAACTAGTTTATGCCCAAACTCCTCTATAAAGCTCTTGTGATCCTGGCTCTCACTAGACTGAACCAATGGAGCTTCTCTGTTAACCAGAGTCATAGCCTGAAGTGAGCTCTTATCACCGATTAATACACGGGCACCTGATACGCTGCTCAGGCTGGGAATAAGATTAGTAACAGGGGAGAAGAAATCCGTGGTGCTCGGAATCTTATAATCTACTTTGGTTGACTTAGGGACTTTTTTGAGTTTTCCGTGGTCCAACACGAATTTGTACTCTTTCATCCAAACATTCTAGCACAGCCCTATTAAAAGGCTACTGATTTGTTATTTTACCTAGTGGGCTTTTCAATCACCTACCAGGTCACAAGTTTTTATTTTTTCTTTTCTTCTTCTGTTTTTCGTTTCTGCTTTCTTTTTTCTATAAGGTTTTTTCTAAGCACGTGATCAGATTTATACTTACGACCAATGTGATAACCGGTATATCCGGGAATAAGGAGCCCCTTACCGAGTCCATAAGGTGTGTGGTGTACTTTTTCAGCCTCATATTCATCCATGTCACCATATCTACCAATAAGTGCACCTAGACCAGAAGGAACTCCAAGATTAGCAATATCAAACGCAGGTCCAATGATGGCCTGCTTCTCTAAAATCTCGATAGCTTCAGCTTCGCTAACTCCATAGTCAGCTGCTCTTTTTACAAATCCATTGATAAATGCTTCGTTCATAAGTTTTAAGTTTTTCTGATTTTATTAACTTTCCCCCTCTTCGTCAAGATCTTCTTGATTATCAACAAATCTCAACCCACATCTCCAGAGCACGTGGGCTAAGTCATCGCTAATCTCGTCCACTACATCATTGTCCAACTCCCAAATAGCGCAATGTATTAGTTCATCTAATAGGGTAGCCAACATCTCCTTTGGTGTTTGGTTAGGGTCAACAACTACACTCTTACCCTTTGTTGCAGGGTTGTCTGTTCTGCCCCTATTCTGAGTTTCAGTTATCAGATTAGGGATTAATGAAAATTTATACCTCCTACCTCTCACGGTAATAGAGTGAATGTTCTCTAGCTGCTTCATAATGTATTCTCAGCCTAGAATACTAAAATCAAAGGTGGAAAGGAAGCGGGATTTGTAGTGGGCTGCCTATATCATTAGATATAACGTCATTCATCACCAGATATTACCCCATTGACATACACAAATCCCACAGCTAGATTCCCATTCATGATTCTCCTACCCGAACACCCATTAAGAAGAGCTAATACCCAATACAAGCCTCCTGTTCCATCCGTAGAACTAATAGAGCATTGGTTAGAGAACGAATGGAACAAGGTGATGGACAGGCCTGTGGCTAACCGTGTTGTGAGAGACAAACTAGACATAGACGTCACAAGCATATGGGATATCAGAGCTCATTGGGGAGTTCTCACTGCGGAAGAAGCTATCAAGGTCACCAGAATACTAGAGAAAGAAACAGCTGGCGTGGGTGACTCAGGTAAAGAGGGTTTCATCTACTATCCAGGCTGGGGTATGAAGCGTAAGCATGAATTCTCTCGTTGGTGCTCTATTACTGCACTACTAGGTGAGAATTGGGACTCTCGTGGTTGCTTACTCAACAGCATGCTCTCATACACCAAAGGAGTTAGTGGTGTGAACATTAAAAACAGAATTTTAAACTCATATACTACTCGTGTGGAAACTAAAAATTGGTTAACCGCTAGAGAGAAGAGCATAGACAAGTTATTCAAGAGAAGGCTAGTTGCTCGTACATTTGTTATTCATGAGAAGGACTGCTTTGTTCCTACAACAGGAGAAGATTGGGTGGATGTTGTGAGGGATGACTTCAAGCTAACCAGAAAGAGGTTAAAGGCTCTAAAGAGGGCTGGTGTGATAGCAGACTATATGTACAGTCATGAAGCTAGCTGCACCTCTATAGAATCCAGACTTATCCATCCCCATACCCACGTTATCTTCTGGGCAGGCAAGAACTGGAGTGAGTCTGCTATGAGAATTGCACTAAAGCTAAACAAAGAACTAACCATGGGTTATCGTGATGACGAGAGGACTCTTATCTCCTGGAGAACTCAAAGCAAAGACTTCAAGAACTATGTAGGCTATATCACTGGTGTGTATGACTTCGGAGATAGTCTGTCTGCAGAATGGACAAAAGAGAAGAGCCGTGAGTTGAACATAGCTACTCGTGAGCTGGCTAGTGGTGTGAACTATCTATTCTTGAAAATACACAAAACCGGCTGTGGAGGCTTGAAGAAGAATACCAGCTTGCAAAAGAGCAAAGGAGAGTTTAAAATCGATCAAACTAAATCTTGCGAAGAAGAAACAACTTATGAACAAACAAGCACTCTCAGAGGGGATAATGTGGGAATTAGGCAAGAACAACCTATCCAAAGAAGCATCACTAGGAATACTAGATACACTGATGCTAGAGGAGAGTGTGATTTCATCTCTAGAGAAGAAAGCTCAACTGATAGAGAGAGTAGAGGAGGAGAGCCTAGAGTTCAGAAGAGGACTAAAAGAGGCAATGCTAGAGGAGGGAGTAAACGAGGATGTGATAGACGGCTTTCTCAAGCAGGGAGAAGTAGAGTTCGAGAACATCATGAATAGCCTGCTAGAGAAGAACGCCGCTGGTGGAATTGGAGGACTATTTGAAATGCTAGGAGGTCTAGCCAAAGGTATTGGTCGTGTGGGCAAGCCTGTGGGTGAAGAATTCTCTAATTTAGGAAAAGGCCTAGGAGACACCTTCAGAGAGGCAGGAAACGGGGAAGGATTACTAGCAGGACTTAAAAATATTTATAGAGGAGAAAGTGGAGGTCTAGGCTCTGCCGCTGCTAGAGTTAATCCTGAGGCAGGAGTAGGAGCAGTACGCAATGACATTCCAAGGCTAACATCAGGAGCAACAGAACCTCACTTTGAAGTTGTGGGTGATGGGGCGGGAGCAGGCAATCCTATAAAGCAAGTGAACAGTATCCCAGCACAAACTCCAAAAGCTGCTCCTCCTGTGCAGAATGCTCAAGTAGTATCAGGACCAGGTGCAGGGGGCGGTGGAGCTAGTGGTGTTGGTGGGGGCGGTGGAGCTTCAGCAGCAGGGGCAGGAGCTGGTGTAGCAGGCAACTCAGCAAAAGCTCAAGCAGGTGTTACAGATCCAGGATTTATGGGTCCTGGTTTCTGGGCCCGCAGATTCAATAAAGCAGGCAAGGGAGCTCTCTATGGTGGAGCGCTAGGTGCTTTTGGGGGGTTACCTGGAGCTATTGGTGGGGCAGCCCTAGGTGGTGGGGCAGGACTACTAGGAAGAGCAGGACTCGCCGGAGTAGGTGCAGGAACCATTGGGGGCGGGGCATTACTAGGTAATAGTATGTTTGGGGGGAACAGTGACAAATATGGTTTAGAGCCCTGGAAGCAAAATAACCTGATACCTGGAGTGTCTAATAATATGCTAGGTACAGGTGCGGGTGCAGTTGGTGCACTTATGCTGAGCAAAGAACTAGGACTTCCACTAGGTAATGTTATACCTCTACTCTTGGGTGGATATCTTGGTCATAAATTTCTACCTGGCATAATGGGAGGAAATAATCCCTTGAGTCAATATGGTTATGGCTATAGCCGTGACGCTGCTCCTACCCAGCTCTAATAAAATGAATTTAGATTTAGCTGCATTTAGCTTGGGTTTTAACGATGGATTTGCCGAGAAATCAGCAAGCTCTTCTAACTTCTTGGATCATGCAGCTAATGAAAATATCCTGCCATCGTTCAACAACCAGACTAATTGGAGATATGTAAGAACACCAGAAGGAATAAGACTTTCAGATGGTAACCATGTGTTTGGTTTTGGACTAAAGGACTTTGGGGGAGAACAGTCTAGAGTAGAAAAGCTAAATGACATTTCTATCTTAGATTTTGAAAAGGATAAGCTTCACGGAGGAACTGCACAGATTCATAGGAGCAGTCCTCATAGCGTGTATATGACCCTGGCTACCGGCAAAGAAAATCCTACATTTGTATTAGAGCATGACGAGGGCAAGAACTGGAGATACCTACCATCTAAGAAAATGATTAAGAGATTAGAGGTTCTAAAGAATATGAGCACCCACACAATACCCGCTGTGGACGAGGAGGCGTTAATGAAAGGTGCCTCAGAAATGCTAAAGTCTGCAGGTAACTTTGATATCGTAGCTAACAATTTAGCTCAGGGAAACGGATTATTAGGTTCACCTGAATACGGCGGACATCTTCTAAACTCAGGTGTTAATGCTATAAAGGGAGGCTTCGGAGCAATGGGAGCACATCCATTCATGACCGTAGGAGGAACTGTACTAGGAGGCATGCTATTAAACCACCTCAGAAAAAAATATAGTCCTAAGTATAATCAAGAGATGAGTGCTAATCCTGGCAAAGAAACAAACAGGAGTATCTTACTACCATTACTCGCGGGGGGTGCACTAGCCGGACTAGGAGGGCTTGCAAGATGATACCAGGTTACGATCATTCTGCAGAATTAGGGCCTGAATTTGCTTCTCTTATTGGGCCTGGAGGAACTTTACTTCCAGCAGATCTTCAAAAATATATAAATGCAGACCACGGACTAGCCCCTGACCAGAGAGTGCATCTGTTAAAAATGTTAAACTCTCCTGACATGGCTGGTCACCTGTTCGCAGGAGTAGCAGGAGCGGCAGTTGCACTAGCAATTGCAAGATGGAAAAAAATGAGCGCAACAAGCCAGGTCCTTATGAGCTTGGCAGGTTTCGGTTTAGGAAATATAATATTAAACAAACTAGAAGGACACCCTAAGCATACGTCATGGGATTCTGATACAGGAACAGTTACAGTTTTATGAAATTAACACCTTACGCAAAAATTATCAAAGCCGCCCTAGCTGTTGAGCTTGAAAAATCAGGAAGTTCTATTTTTGAATTTGAAAAGAACCTGGCAGAGCTTAATACAGCAGAAGGAGCCGTTAAAGTTGCTAGCGATCTTAACATGATGAATGAATTTATTACTCGCCCTATGGCAGGAGTAGCCGGCAGTATTCCTGGATGGGCATTAAATACTAGCGCTGCTGCTGGAGCTGCTGGTGGAATAACATTTGACGAGATGGAGAATAGTGTAGGAGAATTAAACAATGCACTAGCTCGTGAGCGTCAAAAAGTTCACATGATACGCAATCTAACCCACAAACTAAAACAAGAACATGGCATTAACTAACACAGAAAAGATGACAGAACATTTTGACTTCGGTAGCGCAAGCACTGATTTCAAGCCAACACCGAAAAGAACAATACAAAGAGAGCTGAAGGGAGAAATCATAGATCAGCAGAAAGAAATAGATGCATTCGAGCAAGCCAAGGGCTGGAGCAAAAAGCCCAAGGTGGACATGAGTGTTTATGAATTTCAAAGCATAGTTCTAGACCCCGAAAAGCAGCATGACAACGATATGCTTTCCCAGCTCTTGAATAACGAAAAATATATAATCAGCTACTACAAAGATAACTGGACTCCTCAAGGAACATATAGGGCGTTCATTATCTATGGTAAAAAGAAGGAAGAACCTAAACAATGACAACTAACGCAAACACCAATATCCCACTTTCACCAGAAGAGGCATATCTTGCTTCTAGACTTTTTGGTAAAAGCTTGTTCAGCGCAATACAACTCTCTAAAGAAATGGAAGAGAGCGAGCGCCGTCATGAAATGGGTGCGGGAAACAATGTGCTTAGAATTCCTATCCCTATCAATAAGCTTCAAAAGACTAGTAACGAACATGAGCCAGCTCCTGGACTTATTGGTCGTGCATTAAGGTTTAACAGAAATCCTATTCGCGCCCTAGTAGGTGGAGAGACAGGATTTCATGAAGCTCGTCGTGAATACTTTGACAACCAGCGTGCCCAGATTCAAAAGGAGTTAGAGCACGCGCAAAGAGAATATCTAGACACCCTGCAGCAGATCAAGCAGGGAGAAGAAAGCACTCCTAACGTAGATAGCTTTTGCAACGGGCTTGCAGCAGAGGCGACTATCCCAGAGTTAATTTCTAAGACTGCTGGGAATACAGCTGAAGATGTAAATATTAGTGATAATACCATACGTCGTTTATTAGGTAATACTTTAAGCTTTGCCAAGAAACCTGTGGAACCTCTTATTGACCTTGGAGCTACTGGTATGGCTGGAACTGCTGCTGGTAGCGCTTATCTCACATATATACTTAAAAAGAAGCTTCGTGAGAAAGATCCTAACAGTTACTACCAGACAGATATTCCTACTCGTGTTGAATTAGAGCCATACAAATAATGAATATAGACTGGAACGAGTTTGAAAGAGGGTTTGCAGAGTTATCTAAAGAGGCTAACTTTGTAGGAGATATTGCCGGGAATATCTTAAATAACTATGCTCAAAAAGCTTTGGGAGGAATTACCAATAAACTAGAGGGGTTGGGTATTGGAGGAATCCCACATGGAGGTATTCTTCCACCAGCCGTACCAAATATAACAATAAATCTAGCTAAGCCAGGTAGTATTCTTGATCCTAACATAGGAATACACAGCATGAGTAATCCTATGGCGGCTACTGAGAAACTGGGAGAAGAGAAGAGTGGTGGAATTATTGATCCTAATGTACTGAGAAGTGTACTCACCGCTAATGCAGTAAAAGGAATAGTTAATACCGTGGCAGGTGATCCTAATGCACCCTCACAGGCTGAAGAGCGTAAAGATCTTGTTTTAGAGTCCAAGTACCCCGAGATGAAAAAACTTCTTGCAGATCCATCAACCAAAGCATATCTTGAATCCTTACTCACTGAGGATTCGCACAATGCACTCTAAACAAATCTATATCCCTTCGTTAAAAATAAAAGGAACATACCTGGAAGAAATCGGAGGAGGAACTGACAAAGTTATGTACCCAGGTAAGAATATAGAGGTCGAACTAGGAGCTGAAGATTTCTTGTCAGAAGAAGATTATCATAATGCCTGGATTATTATAACCAAGGCGGTTCAAAAGAAAATAGCAGATGGAGCCGCCTAAAAATACCAGAGCGTTCTTTGATCCTCACCAGTTAAACAAGCTGATTCAAAAGCATGTGCTGGATGGGTTTAGATCCAAGCTAGGTCTTATAGAGACCAACGATCATAAGCTAGAGGTTGATAACCTAGAACTTCATCCCAAGAA
>Ga0114959_10001715_pt1 | contig 18770 bp, 16 predicted proteins | sample C_130625_EF_Meta_FD_87317 | JGI IMG/M metagenome (GOLD analysis project Ga0114959, IMG submission 87317) | Freshwater microbial communities from Lake Croche, Canada to study carbon cycling - C_130625_EF_MetaG | ecosystem: Environmental > Aquatic > Freshwater > Lake | place: Lake Croche, Canada...
GGCCAGATAGCTGTCGGTCGCCGCCCGGTTGCCGCGCATCAGCAGCGAACCCATCTCCTGCAAGCGGCCGGCCAGCGTCGGGCCGAGATCCTTCATCAGATAGGGCACGCCGGCGAAGGGGCCCGTGAGATCGGTGCCGGTGCCGGCGGGGTCGGCGACAGCGTCGGCGAAGACCTCGATCACCGCATCCAGGGCGGGATTGGTCCGGGCGATGGCGGCGGCTGCCTGTGCTGCGACCTCCTTGGCTGAGACCTCACCAGCCCCGAGCAGCGCGGCGAGGCCCACCGCATCGAGCGCCGCCCATTCCTCCCAGCCCATTGCCAAGGACATGCCGCGCGACCTCCGCCTACCAAGGGCCAGTCTACCGCAGCGGGCGCCTGGCCGGTATCCGCGCGCGATGGCTTTGTGCGGGTGTGCGTGGCGCCGGCGCGCACATCAACCGGGGCGATGACGGGCGGCGCGATGGCGGCGAGCATCCGGCCCGCCGGTCTGACCCGGCGAAATCTATCAGTGGTTATAATGTTTATCGCGACGCTAAACGCGAGGTACTGTCAGCGGAAACGGCCCAGGGCATTCGCATCTTGGCCGCCTGACACAGCACAATCAGCACAGCAATAGCCTTGCCTGACAGGCCAAAAACGCCGCTGAGGGCGGGGCCGCCGCGCGCTGGATTGCGGGACCGATAGAGGCACGTCAGTCGTTCGGGGCGGGGAGGATTTGCGGTGCAGGGCATCGCCAAGCCGAAGCCGGCGGCGGATATGGCGTGCCGCTAATCTTCCAGGAAATCATCGGCTGGGCCGGGCATCGGACGGAACCAACCGACCAGCCAGCCAAGCACGGCGAGGCTGCCGAGCGTCGCGAGATAGGGGAAGGACGTTATGAGGGAGCGCGTCATAGCCATGGGGGGAAGCTATCTTATTTTTTCGTAATTCGTTATATCACCGCTGCCGCTGTAGCCAATCATAAAATTTTGACTAACAGAGTTTTTTTGAGAATCACTCCCTGGAACCCACGCCAGAAACTGCATCATCCTGTGAACTAAAATCTCCGTGAGCGCCGAATAGATCCGTTTCAAACTACGTCGCCCAACTGCGCAGTGACCGCAGCAAAGCGCAGGTGGTGTGTACGCCCGGTCAGGTCAGCCCAATAGGACGCGCGCTGCTGTCAGGCGTGATCGCCGCCACCCGCAGTCGCAGGTTCGGGCTGCTGTTTTCGGACCGTTGTTAGAGCAGCCACCGTTTTGATGGAGCCCGCGGTGATCCATCAAATCGGAGATCAGCTGGTCTAGAACCGCCCTTTTCTGGAGCGAGACATCCGTTGAGATGATTCCGTCTGAACAGATATTGTTCTAGAGCGCGATGCGTTGAGGCGGAATCGCCGAAGGCGCTGAATCCCGCGACCAAGCAAATGTCAGAGCAGGGTGCGTGAACGCATGTGAGCGCATCGCGCTCTAGCAGCCTTTTGCGGGCCTCCATCGTTGGGCGGCAAACTGCGGCTGCTTGGGCTGCACGGCACGCGCTATCCCCGCGTGTGCGTGGTAGGCGCGGGCGGCCGGGTAGGGTGAACGAGGGGGGCCGCGCAATTGGGCCGCCTCCGCACGACGGATTGGCGGGCGGCATCGCGCAGAGAGAATGGTGCCCAGGGGCGGAATCGAACCACCGACACTGCGATTTTCAGTCGCATGCTCTACCAACTGAGCTACCTGGGCCCAAGCGACACACCCGAAGGCGCGCCGGTAGAGGGCCATGTCCTTAACGGGGTGCGGCGGGGCTGTAAACCCACTCAGTCGTCGATGTCCTCGCCGCCTGTCTCCAGCGGGCCAGGCACTGCGTAATCCCCCGCCAGCCATCGCCCCAGATCCACCTGCCGACACCGCGCCGAGCAGAACGGGCCAAAGCGCCCCTTGGCGTCAGCCGGCTTGCGGCAGACAGGGCAGGGGCGTGGCGGACGCGGTGGCGGCGGGGTCTCAACCATGCGCGACCTGCCACGCCGAAGAAGGGCCTGGCACCGTCTCCAGCCGCAGCGCCCCGGCCTCGGCCAAGGCCGCCGGGCGCGCCTGTAGCGCGGCGATCACGCCAGGCGCCGCCCGCAGCACCAGCGCTGCGCCGGGGACTGCCGCGGCCTCACGCATCGCCTGCCGCAGGGCTGCCAGCGCCTCGGTCACCGCGGAGGGCGGCTGCCCCAGCACCTCATGCAGCGGCGCATGCACCCGGCGTCGTTCCAGCTCGAACAGCCCGAGGGGGCCGAGCCCGGCGAGGCGCAGCAGGGAATCCTCAGCGATCGCCGCGGTCAGCGCCGGGACCAAAGCCTCTCGCGCCCGGCGCGCCATGCCGGCGAGGTCGAGCAGGATTGGCCCGGCGAGGTTGCGCAGCCGGATCTGCCGGGCGGCTTCCACGACCGCTGTCGTGTTGAACCGCGCCTGTGCATCGCGCGCCCGATCGCCGGCGATGCTGCCGGCATCGACATCGATCGCGGTCAGCGCCGGGGTCGGATGGATCAGCAGACGACCGCCACCGGGCAGCGGCACCTCCGGCTGCGTCAGCGCGTCGAACTCCGCCTCCAGCGAGGGATCGAAGGCCGGTGAAAGCCGATGCGCGACGCGCGCCGGGCCGAGTTCGGCCCGCAGCCGGGCGGCGAGTTCGGCGCCATCGGTCAAGACCGTCGCTGCCGGATGGCGCCGGGCCAGGCGCAGGGCCGCGCCGGGCCCGCGCGCCAGCAGCGCCGGCGGGCCGCTTGCTGCGTCCTGCGCCAGCCGTGCGGTCAGTCGCGGGCCCTTGCCGCCCTGGGCGGCGCGGGTGATCCGCACGATCACACCGTCACCCTCAGCCAGCGGCGCCGGCCGGTCGGTATCGGGCAGGAAGCCGGTTGCGCCATCGGCCAGCGCGACGAAGCTGCCGGCCATCGCGGGCGCCCGGGCCACCAGGCGGCCGCGATGGGTATCGCCCACGCCATCCGGCTCGCGTTCGACCCAGGCTTCGACCAGCCTCGCATCCTGCAGCAGCGCGACGCGCACCTCGCCGGGGGAGACGCTGGCGCGAATCGCCGTCACGGCCGCAGCCAGCCGGCGCCGCGCAGCAATTGGGCGGTCTCGAACAAGGGCAGGCCGACGACGTTCGAATGGCTGCCCGAGAGGAAGCGGACGAAGGCTTCGGCGCTGCCCTGCAGGGCATAGCCGCCCGCCTTGCCCCGCCATTCGTCGCCCGCGATGTAGGCCTCGATCTGCGCCGCGGTCAGGCGCTGGAAGGTGAGGATGGTATCGACCAGCCGGGTCCGCAGCTGGCCGTCGGGGCCCAGCAGCGCGACACCGGTATAGACATGATGCCGTCGGCCCGAGAGCAAGTTGAGGAAACGCACAGCTTCCGCCGCATCGGCCGGCTTGCCGAGGAGGCGCCGGCCGACCCCGACCACGGTATCGGCTGCCAGCACCAGCGCATCGGGCGCGGCCGCTGCGGCCGCTGCCGCCTTGGCGCCGGCCAGCCGCGCGGCGAGCTGGCGAGGCAATTCTGCCTTACGAGGGGTTTCGTCGATATCGGTTGGGGCGATGCGGTCGGGCCGCACGCCAATCCGCGCCAGCAGCTCCAGCCGCCGCGGGCTGGCGGAGGCCAGCAGCAGGGGCGGCCGGTCAAGCGCCATGGCGGAAATAGGCTATTTGAAGCGGAAGGTGATACGACCCTTGGAGAGGTCATAGGGCGTCATTTCGACGTTCACCCGGTCGCCAGCCAAAACGCGGATGCGGTTCTTGCGCATCTTGCCGCTGGTATGCGCGAGCACCTGATGCTCGTTATCCAGCTTTACGCGAAACATCGCGTTGGGCAGCAGCTCCTGCACCGTGCCGCTGAACTCGATCATATCCTCTTTCGACATCAGGCGTCCTTGGCTGCGGCACGGCACCAGTCGAGCCACGCGGCGGGCGGGGCTCGGTCAGGCGTCGCGCGCCGGGGTGGCGTGGATCGGCGGAACATGGTCCGCGCCGCCGGCAGGGTCAAGTTTCTGGCAGGCCGAGTCGGGCGGCGATGGAACGGCCATGCGCGGCGAGCCCTTCCGCCCCGGCCAGCGCCACCGCGGCCGGGCCGATCGCGGCAAGCCCGGCCGCGCTCGCCTCCACCCAGGTGGTGCGCTTGAGGAAGTCAAAGACCGAGAGGCCGGACGCGTAGCGCGCCGTGCGACCGGTCGGCAAAACATGGTTCGGCCCGGCGACATAATCGCCGAGCGCCTCCGGGCAATGCGGCCCAAGGAAGCAGGCGCCGGCATGGCGAATGGCCGCCATCGCGGCGCGCGGATCGGGCAACATCAATTGCAGGTGTTCGGGGGCCAGCCGGTCGGTCAGCGCAAAGGCCTCCGGCCAGTCGCGCACCAGGATCACGGCCCCATGCCGCGCCCAACTCTCCCCCGCGATGGCGCCGCGTGGCAGGTGGGTGAGCTCGGCGGCAACGGCGGCGATCACCGCGGCGGCGAAGCCGGCATCGTCGGTGATGAGGATCGCCTGCGCGCTGGTGTCGTGTTCGGCCTGCGCCAACAGGTCGAGCGCGATGTGCCGCGGCGGATTGCTGGCATCGGCGAGGATCACGACCTCCGACGGGCCGGCGATGGCATCGATGCCGACCCGGCCAAAGACCTGTCGCTTGGCTTCGGCGACATAGGCGTTGCCGGGGCCGACGATGCGATCGACCGGGGCGATGCTCGCGGTGCCATGGGCGAGTGCCGCCACCGCCTGGGCACCGCCGATGCGATAGATTTCCGTCACGCCCGCCCGCGCCGCGGCGGCGAGCACGAGCGGATTGAGCGCCCCGCCCGGAGTCGGCACCACCATGGCGATGCGCCCGACACCCGCAACCCGCGCCGGGATGGCGTTCATCAGCACCGAGGAGGGATAGGCCGCCGTGCCGCCCGGCACGTACAGCCCGACCGCATCGAGCGGCGTCCAGCGCATCCCGAGTGTGAGGCCCGCCGGATCATCGAGCGTCAGATCGGCCGGCTTCTGTGCGGCGTGAAACCGTTCGATCCGCTGCGCCGCGAGGTCGAGCGCCTGCGCGAGATCGGGGGCGATGGAGGCTGTGGCCGCGGCGATTTCCGCCGCCTCAACCCGCAGTGCGGCGGCGCTGGCGGCTTGCCAACCATCGAAGCGGGCCGTGAGGGCGAGCAGCGCGGCATCGCCCCCCTGGCGCACCTGTTCGATGATCGCCGCCACCACGGCATCGACCTTGGCCGTCGTCTCCCGGGCACTGTCGAGCAGCGTGCTGAATGCTGCGGCAAAGCCCGGATCGCGCGTGTCGAGCTGCCTCATGCCGCAGCCATCGCCTGGCGGAACCGGGCGATCCAGTGACCGATCGCCTCCGGCCGGGTCTTGAGCGCGGTGCGGTTGACGATGAGGCGCGAGGTCACCGGGGCGATCACCTCGGTCTCGATCAGCCCGTTGGCCTTGAGCGTCGCGCCGCTGGCGACCAGATCAACGATCAGCCGCGAGAGGCCGAGCGTCGGGGCGAGTTCCATGGCGCCGGAGAGGGCGATGATTTCCGCCTGGATGCCGCGGGCGGCGAAGTGTCGCCGGGTGACATTCGGGTATTTGGTGGCGACCGTCACGCGCGACCAGCGGCGCGGATCGTCCTGCCCGGCGGTCTCGGCCGGTTCGGCGACGCTGATACGGCATTGCGCGATACCGAGATCGAGCGGCGCATAGACCTGATCATAGTCGAATTCGAGCAGCACATCGGCGCCGCAGATGCCGATCTGGGCGGCGCCGAGGGCAACGAAGGTGGCCACATCGAAGGGCCGGACGCGGACCATCTCCAGGCCGGGATCGGCGGTCTCGAAGCGCAGCCGGCGGCTGTCCTCGTCCAGCAGATCGGCCGCCGGCGTGGCGCCGGCGCGGGTCAGCAGCGGGCCCAGCTCCTTCAGGATGCGGCCCTTCGGCACCGCGCAGATCAGCGGAGCATCGGGCGCGGTGGCGGCGGCGGCGGCCGGGAAAGGCAGGTCCATGACGCGTCTAGCTGCCGAGGAGGGGAGGGGTGCGGGACGGCTGCATCTCAGTCCGGTAGCCTCGCGATATCGGCGCCGACCGCGGCGAGCTTGGCCTCGACCCGCTCATAGCCGCGATCGAGGTGATAGACCCGGCTGACGATGGTCTCGCCTTCCGCGGCGAGGCCGGCGAGTACGAGCGAGACTGAGGCCCGCAGGTCGGTCGCCATCACCGGCGCGCCCGACAGCCGGGGCACGCCGCGGACGATTGCCGAGGCACCGTGATAGTTGATGCGCGCGCCCATGCGGGTGAGCTCGGGCACGTGCATGAAGCGGTTCTCGAAGATCGTCTCGGTGATCATCGACGCCCCTTCGGCAAGCGACATCAGCGCCATGAACTGCGCCTGCATGTCGGTGGCGAAGCCGGGATAGGGATCGGTCTGCACATCGACCCCGTGCAACCCGTTGAGGCGGGTGACGCGGACCCCTTCCGGTTCCTCGACCAGGCCAACGCCGGCTTCCCGCAGGACCTTGGCCACCGCGCCCAGATGCTCGATGCGGGCCCCACCCAGCAGCAGCTCACCGCCGGTGATGGCGGCGGCGCAGGCGTAAGTCCCGGCCTCAATCCGGTCCCCGAGCACCCGATGCGTCGCCGGCCCGAGCGCGGCCACGCCCTCAATCCGCAGCGTACCGGTGCCGATGCCTTCGATCCTTGCGCCCATGCGCATCAGGCAGAGGGCGAGATCCTCGATCTCCGGCTCACGCGCCGCATTGACCAGTTCGGTCTCGCCATGCGCGAGCGTGGCCGCCATCAGCAGGTTCTCGGTGGCGCCGACACTGATCTGGGGGAAGATGATGCGGGCGCCGCGCAGCCCGCCTTCGGGCGCGCGGGCGTCGATGTAGCCGCCTTCGAGGGCGATGCTGGCGCCCATCGCCTCCAGCCCCTTCAGGTGCAGATCGACCGGGCGGGTGCCGATCGCGCAGCCGCCCGGCAGGGAGACCCGCGCCGCCCCGTAGCGGGCGAGCAGCGGGCCGAGCACGAGCACCGAGGCGCGCATCTTGCGGACGATATCGTAGGGCGCTTCCAGATTGCCCGCCGCGCCGCTCAGCGCGATGCGCCCGGCCGCGCGGTCATGCCCGACTTCCACCCCATGCTGGGCGAGCAGCGCCGCCATGGTCCGGGTATCGGCGAGGTCCGGCACATTGGTCAGCGTCAGCGGTCCGCCAAGCAAGGCCGCCGGCATCAGCGCCAGCACGGCATTCTTGGCCCCCGAGATGGGAACGGTGCCGCGCAGCGGTCGGCCGCCACGAATACGGATGCGGTCCATCGCCGTCCCCTAAAGCCGCGGCAGCGCGACGCCGCGCTGACGCATATACTTGCCGGCGCGGTCCGCATAACTCACCTCCGGCGCGCCGGCGCCCTGGAGAAAGAGGAACTGGCAGATGCCTTCCTCGGCGTAGACGCGGGCGGGCAGCGGCGTGGTGTTGCTGATCTCGATCGTCACCTGGCCTTCCCATTCGGGCTCCAGCGGCGTGACGTTCACGATCAAGCCGCAGCGGGCATAGGTCGATTTGCCGAGGCAGATCACGAGAATATCCCGTGGGATGCGGAAATACTCGATGGTATGGGCCAGGATGAAGCTGTTGGGCGGGATGATGCAGGCGGCCCCGCTGCGAGTCACGAAGCCGGCATCCGAGAAATTCTTCGGATCGACGATCGCATTGTCGACATTGGTGAAGATCTTGAACTCAGGAGCCAGGCGCGCGTCGTAGCCGAAGGAGGAGAGCCCGTAGCTGATCGTCCCCTCCCGCCGCTGACTCTCAACGAAGGGCTCGATCATGCCATGCTCGGCCGCCATTCGGCGGATCCAGTGATCGGGCATGATCGGCATGGGTTGGCGGCCTCGGGTGCGGGGGCGTGGCCCCCTCAGGCCCGGTCGCCCCGGTGGTGGCGGGGATTAGCCGAAGCCCCCTGGGGCAGCAACCATCCGGCTCAGCCCTTGGGCGAGGGTGGGGGCGGCGCGGCATCCGCCCGGGCACGGGACTGCGCCTTGCGGCGGCGAAGGTTCGCTCGCAGTGCTTCGGCCAGCCTGGCCGCCCGCGCGTCAGGCACGGGCTGGCCGGCGGCGGCCTCCGCTGGCGGGGCGGGGCGGGCGGGTGTGGCGGGCTTGCTGCTCTCGGCCATGGCGCGCCCATGCCGTCGGGCCGATGCGCGGGTCAAGGGATGGATTGCGTGGCGATGGATTTGGTCTTATTCGCCGCGACTTCGCTCATTTAGATAGGAGAGCTCCGCATGAATCGCCGTATTTTAGCTGGCAGCGCGCTGGCCGCGGGCGCCACCACGCTGGCCGCGCCGAACCTGGCCTCGGCGCAGCCGAAGGTGCGCTGGCGCTGCCCGGGCAGCTTCCCGAAATCGCTCGATACGCTCTACGGCACCCAGGAGCACATCGCCCGGCGGGTGGCCGAGATGACCGATGGCGGCTTCCAGATCCAGGTCTTCGGCCCGGGCGAAGTGGTCCCGGCGCTGCAGGTGCTGGATGCGGTGGGTGCCGGCAATGTCGAATGCGGCTACACCTCGGGCTACTACTACCTTGGCAAGGACCCGTCGCTGGCGTTGGTCACCTGCCTGCCGTTCGGTATGAATTCCCGCCAGCACTGGGCCTGGCTGACCCATGGCGGGGGGCGCGAGCTCTACGCCGATGTCTACCGCGACCAGGGGGTGGTCGGCATTCCCGCCGGCAATACGGCGGCCCAGATGGGCGGCTGGTTCCGGAAGGAAATCAAGAGCGTCGATGACCTGAAGGGGCTGAAGTTCCGCATCGCCGGCTATGGCGGCAATGTCCTCGGCAAGCTCGGCGTCGTCACCCAGCAGATCGCCGGCCCCGACATCTACCCGGCGCTGGAGCGCGGCGTCATCGATGGCGCCGAATGGGTGGGCCCCTATGACGACGAGAAGCTCGGCTTCCAGCGCGTCGCCCAGTACTACTACTACCCCGGCTGGTGGGAGTATTCGCCCTCTATCGACATGATGGTGAACGCCAAGGCCTATGAGGCGCTGCCGAAGGATTATCAGGCGATCCTGCACGCCGCCTGCACCGAGGGCTGGCACTGGATGGCTGCCCGCTACGATGTGCTGAACCCGCCGGCGCTGCGCCGGCTGATCGCCGGTGGCACCCAGCTGCGCGCCTTCCCGCGCGAGGTGATGGAGTCTTGCTACAAGGCGTCCCAGGAGTTCTACGCCGAAGTCGGCGCGCAGAACCCCCGCTTCAAGGCCATCCACGCGAAGTGGGACGCCTTCCGGGTCGAGGAGACCCGCTGGATGCGCGTCGCCGAGGACAGCCTGGGCAACTTCCTGGCGGCGATGACCGCGCGCAGCTGATGATGTGGCAGACCGGGCGGTGCGGCATCGGCCCCCGCCCGGTCAAAAACCCTCGCTTTTTCCGTGAATAACGTCCCTATTATAAGACGAATGCCCGCGATCATGAAGGGCATTGCAACGGGAGGGCCTCGATGTCCATGAAACGCCGCGGCATGTTCGCCGCTGGGGGCGCGTTGCCCCTGCTTGCCACACCCCACCTCGCTTCCGCCCAGCCGCAGGTCGTCTGGCGCCTGGCCAGTTCCTTTCCGAAATCGACAGATGTGCTCTGGGGCGTCTCCGAGCTGCTGACGAAGCGCGTGGCGGAACTGACCAACGGCGCCTTCCAGATCAAGATCTTCGCCGCCGGCGAATTGGTGCCCGGGCTGCAGGTGCTGGATGCCGTTGGCGGCGGCACGATCGAGATGGGCCACACGGCCGCCTATTATTACATCGGCAAGGACCCCACGATGGGGTTCGGCACGGAAATGCCCTTCGGCATGAACACCCGCCAGCATCAGGCCTGGATCTTCCAGGGCGGCGGCAAGGAGATCATGGCCGATGTCTATCGCGACCAGGGCGTGGTCGCGCTGCCGGCCAACAATACCGGCGCACAGATGGGCGGCTGGTTCCGGCGCGAGCTCAAGACGCCTGATGATCTGAAGGGGCTGAAGTTCCGCATCGGCGGCACGGGCGGGATGGTGCTGAACAAGCTCGGCGTCATCGCCCAGCAGCTGGCCGCTTCTGACATCTACCCGGCGCTGGAGCGCGGCGTCATTGACGGCGCCGAATGGGTCGGCCCGCATGACGATGAGAAGCTCGGCTTCAACCGCGTTGCCCAGTTCTACTACTACCCGGGCTGGTGGGAGCCGTGTTCGGAAGGCGACATACTGATCAACACCAAGGCCTGGGATACCCTGCCCAAGGACTACCAGCATGTGCTGGAGACCGTGACCGGGGAGACCAATGTCTGGTCGCAGAGCCGCTATGATACGCTGAACGTCGCCGCACTGCGCCGGCTGGTCGCCAATGGCACGCAGTTGCGGCCCTATTCCCGGGAGATCCTGGCCGCCTGCTACAAGGCGACGCAGGACGTCTATGCCGAGACCGGCGACAAGAACCCGCGCTTCAAGAAGGTGCACGCGCACTGGGACAAATTCCGCCGCGACACCCAAAGCTGGTTCCGCGTGGCCGAGGACAGCAGCGCCAACTTCCTCTCCTTCGCCGAGCGGAGCTGAGCGGGCCGGGAAACGGGCGGGGCCACGGCCCCGCCCACCCGGTCACTTCACATTGACGAAGCGCAGCTGGATGAAGTTGTCGGCGGTCTGCACCACTTCGATATTGCTGCGCGCCGCCCAGACGATCTGCTGCTGGTGCAGCGGGATGTAATACGCCTTGTCGCGGACGATGCGGCCGACCTCGCTCATCATCGCCTGGCGCTTGGCCGGGTCGGTCTCCACCGCGATGGCATCCGACAGCGTGTCGATCCGGGCATCGGCGACGCCGCCATTGTTGAAGACGCCGCGCGCCTTGCCATCGCGGGAGGCGATGAGCTGGGCGATCGCGTTGTGCGCATCGCCCGTCGAAGGCGTCCAGCCCAGCAGGTAGAAGCTGGTATTGTAGCGCGGCCCGTTCACCTCGGCGAAGAAGCGGGCGCGGGTCTGGGCGACGAGGTTCACCTTGACGCCGATGCGCGCCAGCATGGAGGTAACAGCGGTGCAGATCGCCTCATCGCTGACGTAGCGGTCGTTCGGGCAATCCAGCGTCACGCCGAAGCCGTTCGGATAGCCGGCCTCTGCCAGCAGCTTCTTCGCGCCGTCCAGATCAAGCGGCAGGCGGGTGTCGTCGGCCGCGACGAAGCCATTGACGCCCGGGCCCCACATCAGCCCGGTCGGCTTCGATTGCCCGCGCATCACCGTCCGCTGGATGCCGTTGACGTCGATCGCCTGATAGAAGGCGCGCCGCACCCGCTCATCCTGGAAGGGGTTCTTGCCCTTCACATCGCTTTTGAGCAGTTCCGGCCGCAGCTGATCCATACCCAGATAGATGGTCCGCAGCTCCGGCCCCTGGATGATCCGCACGCTGGGCGTCGATCCGATGCGCGCGACATCCTGCGGCGGCACGGTGTAGACGAAATCGACCTCGCCCGAGAGCAGCGCCGCCACCCGCGTCGCGTCATTCGCGATGATATTCAACTCGGCCCGTTGCACATTGCCGGCCGGCGTATCCCACCAGCCCGCATTGCGCTCCACCACCGTCTTGCGGTCCGGCTCACGCGAGACCAGGCGGAAGGGCCCGGTGCCCATGGCGTTGCGGGTGGCGAAATTCTCCTCCTTGGAGGTGAGGTCGGCCGGCTTCTGCGCGTTGTTCTTCTCGGCCCAGGCCTTCGACATGATGCCGAAGCCGGTGATCTCCTGCAGCAGGATCGGGTTCGGCACGGTGGTCTCGAATTCCACCGTCAGGTCGTCGATCTTGCGGATGGTCTTCACCGAGCCCCAGATCGACTGCAGGTTCGAGCCTGGCAGACGGCTGCGCTCGATCGAGAAGATCACATCATCGGCGGAAAACGGCGTGCCGTCCTGGAATTTCACCCCAGGGCGCAGCTTGAAGCGCCAGACGGTCGGCGAGGTCTGCTCCCAGGACACGGCAAGCGCGGGCTCCACCTCCATCTTCGCGTTGCGGCGGACCAGCGGCTCGTAGAAGCTGGCGTTGAAGGCCAGCAGGAAGGTCTCGTTCCGCGCATAGGGATCGAGCGAGTTGACGTCGCCATCATTGGCCCAGCGGAAGGTCTGAGCCTGGACGGGGAGGGAGGCAAAGAGCGCTGCACTGCCCAGCAGGGCGGCGGCGAAAGCGGTTCGGCGCATGGGGGGAGGATCTCCGAGCATTGGCTGCCTGGCGATAGCTTTGAGGGGCCGGCCCTGAATTGCAACGGGGGCCGCAAGGGCCCCCGTGGCGTCGTCGCGTCGGCCGCGTTCAGGCCCGGAGGCGCTGGGGCAGCTCCGAAATCGCGCTGTCGATCAGCCGCGCATCGTTCTCGGCCGTCAACCGTTCGGCGATGACGCTGCGGGCTGCGGCGGTGGCCACCTCGGCCGCCGCCTGGCGCACTTCAGCAACCGCGCTGGCCTCGGCCGCAGCGATGCGATCCATGGCCATCCGTTCGCGCCGCTTGGCGTCTGCCTCGGCCTCCGCTGCCGCGCCTTCGGCGACGCGAAGCGCTTCGGCTCGCGCCCGCTCCAGCATCTCCACCGCCTCGGCCTGCGCGGCCTTCCGGTCAGCCTCGGCCTGCTTCAGCATCGCCTCGGCTTCCCGCCGCAAGGTCGCCGCTTCGGCAAGATCGGTGCGCACCTGATCCGCGCGCTTATCGAGCGACGCAACGAGGATGCCCCAAAAACGCTTACCGAACAGCACGAAGAAGATGACGAAGCTGACGGCGACCCAGAATTTCGGGTCCAGCCAGAAGTGTTCGTAGTGATGTTCCATCAGCCGTTCCCCCGGGCCGCGAGCGCCGAGCCGACCGCTCGGTCAATCGCGGCACGATCGATCCCGGCACCAAGCAGGCGGCTGACCAGCGCCTCGGCCGTGTCGGTCGCCACAGCCCGGAGCGAGCCCATGGCGGCGTCACGTCCGGCGGCAATGCGCCCTTCGGCCGCGCCAATCTGTTCATTCAGCTTCGCGTTCAGGACCTCCGCCTTGGCGGCCGCATCGGCCTGGGCCTGCTGCGAAGCTGCGGCGATCGCCGCCTGCGCTTCGGCCCGGGTCTTCGCGGTGGCGGCCTGATGGTCCGCCAGTGCCGCATCGGCGGATAGCTTGGCGGCATGGGCTGCCTCCAGGTCCCCGTCGATGCGTCCACGCCGCGCGGCCAGCGTTTCCGCCACCTGCGGCAGCGCGTAGCGGGCCATGACGTAGTACAGCACGCCAAAGATCACGAACATCCAGACGACCTGGGCGATCGTCCAGTGATTGCCGAAATCCAGCTGCGGCATGCCACCGCTGCTGGCATGGCCGGGATCGCCCGCGGCGCCGGCCAGCGACGGCAACGCCCCTAGCCCCAGCACCATCAGGGACACCAAGCTCTTCTGCATTTCCATCTCCCCGTTCGCAGGGCGGCGAGGGCTGGCCCCGCCGACGCTGCTCAGGTGAAGAGGATGAGGAAGGCGATCAGCAGCGCGAAGAGCGCGACCGCTTCCGTCAGCGCGAAGCCGAGAATCCCGATCGGGAAGACGGCATCGCGGGCGCCCGGATTACGGGCCACCGAGGAGACCATCGCGGCGAAGATGTTGCCAATACCGATGCCGACGCCCGCGAGCGCGATGACGGCGATGCCAGCCCCGAGGGCCTTCGCAGCAACAGGATCCATGAGTGCAGTCCTTCCTTGCGTGATACGTTGTTGGGTGAGCGAAATCCGCCGCGCGACGCTTAGTGCAGATGCACCGCGTCGTGCAGGTAGATGCAGGTAAGAATGGCGAAGACGTAGGCCTGGAGGAAGGCCACCAGCAGCTCGAAGCCGATCAGCGCGACGTTCACCGCCAGCGGCAGCGCCGCCCCAAAGATGCCGAATATCCCGGCCGCGCCGCCGATCATCACCACGAAGGTGGCGAAAACTTTCAGCATGACGTGCCCGGCGACCATGTTGGCGAAAAGGCGGACGGCAAGGCTGACCGGGCGCGAAAGGTAGCTGATGATCTCGATCGGGATGATCAGCGGCGCCAACAGCTTCGGTGCGCCTTCCGGGAAGAAGTAGCTGAAGAAATGCGTGCCGTGGATGGACAGCGCGATCACTGTCACCACCAGGAACACCAGCATCGCCAGCGCAAAGGTCACGGCGATATGGCTGGTGAAGGTGAAGGCGTAAGGCAGCATGCCCAGCAGGTTGCCGACCAGGATGAACATGAACAGCGAGAAGACGAAGGGGAAATACTTGGCCCCTTCCTCGCCGACCTGTCCGACCACAAGGTCGTGGACGAAATCATAGGCCGTCTCGGCCAGGGCCTGCACGCGGCCGGGAACGATGGCCCGGCGGGCTGTGCCCCACATCATCAACGCGGCGATCAGGCCGAGCGCGATGAGCATGTGCCCGTTCGACTGACTCAACCGCACGGACTCTCCGAGCCCGCCCAGGAACGGCTTGAGCGCGAACTGGCTCAGCGCGTCGATTGCCTGTCCCTCAGCCGCCACGGCGCATACTCCGGCACATCACGTCAAATACCCGGCCGGCCGCCGCGAGGTTTGAACAGGCGATACACGTTCATGATCCCGGCAGCCGAGCCCGCCACGAAAAACAGCAAAAAGAGCCAGGGCCAAGTACCGAGCCAATGGTCCAGCGCATAACCGATGGCGATCCCGACAACCAGGGCCGAGACCACCTCGACCCCCGCACGGAACCCGATCCCCCAGGGACCGGTACCAACGGTCTTGACGGCCGGCTCCTTCGACTGTTCGAGACCCTGCCGGGTCCTGGCCTGTCGAAGACGCTCTGTGAAGCCGTCCTGCTCGCTCAACCTAGTTCGTCCAACCGCTTGCTCTTTCGCGCGGTAATCCCCGTGAAAGGCAGGCGTTTGTTAAGGGGAGGGGCGCGGGGAGTCAAGGCGCAGCGGCTGCACAACTGCCCGCGGCATGCGGTTTTCCGCGCGATCGCGCGGCGTTATGCCAGGCGCTGTTCGGCCAACTCGATCGCCCGGCCCAGATCGACGCTGAGCAGCCGGCTGACGCCGCGTTCCTGCATCGTCACGCCGTACAGCCGATGCATGCGGGCCATGGTCAGCTGATGGTGCGTCACGACCAGAAAGCGCGTCCCGCTTTCCGCCGCCATGCCGTCCAGCAGGTCGCAAAGCCGCTCCACATTCGCGTCGTCGAGCGGCGCGTCCACCTCGTCCAGCACGCAGACCGGCGCGGGATGGCAGCGGAACACCGCGAAGATCAGCGACAGCGCCGTCAGCGCCTGCTCGCCGCCCGAAAGCAGGGACAGGGTGGACAGCTTCTTGCCCGGCGGCTCGGCATAGATCTCAAGCCCCGCCTCCAGCGGGTCGTCGCTGCCGACCAGGCCCAGATGCGCCCGCCCGCCGCCAAATAGCCGGCCGAACAGCGCCCGGAACTCCTGATCGACGCGGTCGAAAACCGCCCGCAGCCGCTCCCGCCCCTCGCGGTTCAGATGCCCGATAGAGCCGCGCAGCTTGGCGATCGCCGCGCCAATTTCCTCGCGCTCGCCGCTGATGCCGCCGATTCGCGCCTCCAACTCGGCCAGCTCGACCTCGGCCCGCAGATTGACCGGGCCCATCTCCTCCCGCTCCCGGGTCAACCGGTCGAGCTTGCGGCGGGCTTTCTCCTCGGCCGCCTCGGTGGTCTCGACCATCGCTGGCAGCTCGACTTCGGCCCCCAGCCGCTCCTCGATCCGGGCGGCGACCGCAGCCGCCGCCGCCATCGCCTGCTCGACCTGCGACTCGGCCTTGACCTGGGCCTCGCGCTCGCCGGCGAAATCGGCATCGGCGCGGCGTCGCGCCTCAACGCCCTGGCGCACCGCCCGCTCCGCCGCATTCAGCGCTGTCAGCGCGGCCGCATGCACCGCCTCGGCCGCTGCCAGCTCAGCGCCCGCCGCGGCCCGCCGGGCCGCCGCCTCGGCCGGCGCCGCCTGTAGCCCGTCACGGGCCACCGCCGCCTCATCCCGGCGGGCGGCCAGCGCGGCTTGCCGGGCCGTCGCATCGCCCCGGCGGGTCGCCCAGGCGCTCTGTTCAGGGAACAGCGCCGCCTGGCGGGCGGCGATCCGCCCGCCCTCGCCGCGCAGGGCGCTCAGGGCTTCCCGCGCCGCCGTCTCGGCCATGCGCGCCGTGCCCAGGGCATCCCGCGCCGCCGCCACCCCGGCGCGCACCGCGCCGAGATCGGGGAGCGCTGCCGCCGCCGCCCGGGCCGTCATGTCGGCCGCTTCGGCGTCCGCCAGCTCCGCCTGGACGGCGTCCAGCTGCGGGGTCAGCGCGGCGATGCGGCTTTCCGCCTCCCCGGCCGCGACCGCCAGCCGCCCGGCGGCCTCGCGCGCTTCGGCCAGCGCATGCTCAGCCACCGCGCGCCCGGCCCGCGCCTCGGTCTCGGCGCCGATCGCCTGTTCCGCCCGCCGTGCCGCGCCGGCGGCATTGGTGCGCAGCAAGGCCAGCTCCGGCAGCACCGCGACCGCCGCCCGCGCTTCCGCCAGCGTGGCCTCGGCGCCCTGCTTCTCCTCGGTCAGCCGTTCCAGTTGCGGCGCCAGGCCGCCGAGTCGGCTGGCGGCCTCGGCCGCGCGGGCGGCGAGGGCGGCGGCGGCGGCGCGGCTGCGCTGCCAGCCCATCTCCGCCTCGGCCCGGGCGTCGCGCGCCTCGGTTTCGGCCGCGGCGGCGGCGGCCTCGGCCGCAGCGGCGGTGTCGTATTCGGCGATTGCCGCATCCGGCCCCGGCAGGGCGGCGAGGGCCGCCGCCGCCGTTGCCGCCGCCGCCTCGGCCCCCTCGCGGTCAGCCGCGAGCTGCGCGAGTTGCGGCGCGAGGGCGGAAAGCCGGCTGGTCGCCTCGGCCGCCGCAGCCCGCAGCCGGTTCGCCTGCGCGCGCGCCTCGGACAGCAGCGTCTCGCCCTGCCGCCGGGCCTCCCGCGCATTGGCCTCCTCGGTGGCCCGTGCGGCGGCGGTCTGCTCGGCCCTCTGGGCCGCCTCGGCGGCGGCGGTCGCTACCGATTGCAGGCTGCCAAGGCGCGCCTCGGCAAGCCGCAGCCTGGCGCGCTGCTGCAGGCGCGCAGCACTCGGGTTCGGGGCTTCGGCCCGGCTGGTATGGCCATCCCAGCGCCACATCGCGCCGCTGCGCGACACCGCCGCCTGGCCGGGGGCGAGCAGCGGCTGCAAGGCCGCGCCGGCCGCTTCCGCGTCCACCAGGCCGATCTGCGACATGGCGCGGGCGAGCGCCGGCGGCACCGGTACGAGATCGCCGAGCGGGGTGAGACCGGCCGGCAGGGGCGGCGGGACGGCGAGCGGCGGCAGCGCCCGCCAATAGCGGGCCGCCCCAGGGTCCAGCGGGCTGTCCAGGGGGCTGTCCAGCGACTCGCCCAGGGCGGCCCCCAGCGCGGCCTCCAGCCCGGCCGGCACTGTGATCGCCTCCAGCACCGGCGAGGCCTGTGGGCCGGCGGTCTCGCCCGCCAGGGTCTCGCGCAGCGCGGCCACCTCGGCGGCGGCGCCGGCGGCGGCGGCGGCGGTCTCGGCCGCCTGGCGCCGGGCGCCTTCCAGCGCGGCGGCGGCGGTGGCGCGCTGTTGTTCGGCCAAGCCCACGCTGGCCAGGGCGGCGGCGAGTTGCTGCTCCGCCGCGCTTTCGGCCGCCTGCGCGGCGCTGAGGGTAGCGGCTGGAATTTCGGCCGCGCGGGCGGCATCCCGCGCCTCGGTCAGCCGGGCGAGTTGCGCGCCCGCCTGGGCGGCGCGCTGGGCCGCCGCGGCGTGTTCGGCCGCCGCCCGCTCTCGGGCGGCTTCGGCATCGGCAATGCGCCGGCGGGCGCCGGCATGGCTTTCCTGGGCCTCGGCGCGGGCCGCCTCGGCGGCGCTCAGGGCGGTGCGGCGCTGTTCCAGCTCCGCCTCGGCGCGGGCGGCCTCGGCTTCGGCGCCGGCCAGCTCCCCGGGCAGGATCTGCGCCGCGAGGGCCGTGGCATGGGCGCGCGCCACCTCCGCCTGCTCGGCGGCGATGCGCTCCAGACGTTGGCTTGCTTCGGCGAGCGCGGTGCGGGCGCGGCCGGCCTCGGCCTCGGCCGTCTCGACCGCGCGGCGGGTGGCGGCCTCGGCGTCCTGGGCGGTGGTGCGGGTGGCCTCTGCATTGGCCAATGCCTCGCGGGCCGCGGCGAAGGCGCTGGCGGCAGCCGCGCTCGCGGCCTCGTCGGCGGTAAGGCGTTCGGGCGGGATGCGCCCGGCCAGGGCTTCGGCATGCGCCACCGCCAGCCGGTCGTGTTGTTCGCCGAGCCGGCGCAGGCGTTGGGCGGCGACCGCACGGGCCGCGGCGGCTTGCTCGATGCGGGCGGCGATGCTGGCTGCGTCCTCGGTCGCGGCATTGGCCGCGCGCTCGCTCAGGCGGGCCGCTTCGGCTGCGTCATGCAGGGCGGCCTCGGCCGCGCTCAGGCGCGCCGGCAGGGCCTCGGCGGCGGTGGCGAGTGCGGTTGCTTCGGTGCTGAGGCGCTCCTCGGCGGCGGCGGCGTCCAGGGCCATGCCCTCGGCATGGCCGAGATCGGCGAGGATCGTCGCCAACTGCTCCTCGGCGGCGGCCAGCGCCACCTGGGCGCGCCGTTCGGCGGCCTCCAGCCCCTCGGTCTCGACCCGCCGGCGCTCAAGCGCGGTGCGGGCCGCTGCCTCGGCGGCACGCGGGCCGGGCAGGGCGCGCTCGGCCTCGGCGGCGGTCTCGGCGGCGTCGACGGCGCCTGCCTCGGCGCGGGCGACGGCCTGGGCGGCCGCGTCGAAGCTGGCGCGGGCGGTCTCCAA
>Ga0114959_10001716_pt1 | contig 18747 bp, 13 predicted proteins | sample C_130625_EF_Meta_FD_87317 | JGI IMG/M metagenome (GOLD analysis project Ga0114959, IMG submission 87317) | Freshwater microbial communities from Lake Croche, Canada to study carbon cycling - C_130625_EF_MetaG | ecosystem: Environmental > Aquatic > Freshwater > Lake | place: Lake Croche, Canada...
AAACGTTTGACACATTAGCATTTCCTTCTGATAAGAACAAACCAATAAATATTCCATTTGTTTCATTTAAAGCAAATTTATCACTGAATAAAGTGTCTTTGCGGAAAGCATGATAAGGATAAACATATCCACTTTTAATATTTTCTAAATTTGAACGTGTTGCAACTCTTTGTAATGATGCTTTTTTATTATATGGAAGCGTGAAGGTTTTGCCATTATTTTCATTCCACCAACCACTTTGTATCTTTGCACGAGTTTCCATTGCTTTTTGCATTAATTGAAGAGCATTATTGAAATCTGTTCCATATAAATATTCTTCCTTTGGTAAATATTTTGAAACATCTACAAAATCTAATATTACAGGAGGCTTACAAAGTTCCATTGTAACTGGAACACAATCTCCAACTTTAATTTCAGGAGTAGGTGTTTCTTTTAATTTTTTTGTTTTATCGTTCCAAATCAGTAGTGATTTGCTTTCTGTTACAATTACATTTCTACCACCTGAAGTCTTGATTTCGTAAAGTTCAGTTCCAGGATCATGTCTAGTAATTGCAGTGACTTCTCCCCACGTTACTACACCATTTTCGTCAGTGGTTGGAATAAACACATCACCATTTTCTAAATTCATTAGTTCCATTTGACGCTCTGTAAAATGTTGAACAAGTTCAGGTTTTGCTGAATCTAACTGACCATCAATCCATTTACCAATTTCTATATATTTAGCATTTCCTGCTTCAATAATAACAATAGGTGTTTCCCATGTTACTGATTTTACCGCGGTATCAATAAGACCAACACGACCGCCCATAGCATGGAAGAATAGTTCTTGTGGTGTTAGTCCATTGATATAAGAACTTTCCACAAATCCACGGGCACCGGGCGAATCATCATATTTGGTAAAGTGTGGCAATGTTCTGTTCTCAAAACCATAAGGAATACGTTTGCCATCTACATTTTGCTGACCCAAACAAGAAATCATTTGTGAAATATTCAAGTCTGAACCCTTTGAACCCGCATTGACCATTATGACAAATCTGTTATCCTTGTCCAAAGACTTGAGTCCAATTTTTCCTGATTCCGATGTGGCTTGATTTAAAATACTATTCACTTGTGTCTCGAATTCTTCTTCATTTGTCTTGCCTGTATTGTTTTCAAATATTCCGATTTGCACTTGGTCAATCAAATTCTTGACATCGGTTTTCTTTTTAGTAATAACTTGAACAATATCGTCATTTGTTTTCTGGTCAGAAATTAAATCGCTAATTCCAACACTAAAACTAGCTGACTTCATGTATTCGGTCACTACATTTTGCAAATCATCAACAAACTTGGCAGAGGCCATATTGCCGAAATCATTGCAAACACGTTGCAGCAAACCTTTGGTGCCTGCACCTAATACACGTTTGTCCATTTGCCCGCGAATATACATACCATTTTTGATTTCTAAAACCATATTAGGATTAATTTTTTCATCTATATCTGGTTTAATTTTATATTTCATTGATAAAGGTGGCATGATTTGACTCATAATATCGAAATTGGTAATGCCACCTTTTTCTCTAATATTTTCTAATAACTCGTGCTCATTCACGCAGTCACACATCATTAGCAAATTCATGGCTTCACGAGGATTGAATTTGATATGTGGTCTAGTGAATTGATATGAACCAAGCATCGAATCTTGATAAATACCAATAATCGACGAGTTATTTGCTGGGCTGACTATTTGATATGGAACTGCAGCCAAATTTCTTAATTCTGCTTCGGACTCTGGGTCCTGCGGCATGTGTAAATTCATTTCATCTCCCGGTGATTCCCAAAGGTTTCCCAAAGGGCCGGACTGTATCTTAAGCAAACTCAGGGTAGCTAATCCTTCATTGTTTACCAACACCCGTTCAGTCTCTGAATGCCTTCCTTTGTCTGCTAAACGACATTAGGAAGTAACACTGCGGATCGCCCAATCCTCCACATTATTACCATACCCGAGTTCTATATCTCGGCCATCTATAAGGTTTCCCAAATAAACTTGGTAGTGGTCAATGCTATTTATTAGACAGCACAGGCTCTAAGGGGGTTCCCGCATCAAGGTGTTTCGCCAAACGATTCTTTAAGTTATGTATAAATTCTATTGCACTTATTTTGCTATTTTCTAATGAAATATGGACTCCACCAAAATCTGCTTTAACTCTATTTATATAGACATACCAACCATACTGCTGATTATTTCTTTTTAAAGGTTTAATGTATTTTTCAATGTCATCATCTATTTGTTTGACATTTTTGAACCTTTCAAATTTTTTATCTTTGAAGTAATTTAATACTCCATTGGAGACACGTTTTTTACTTTCATCACTATGAGTAAATACACTTCCTCCGTTCTTCAAGTTATATCCATTAGGATATAAACTATTAAACTCTTTAATATAGTGTATCTCTCTATCATTGGCATCTGATATTTCACAACATTCAATTAATTCAACCGCAAAATCTGCAATACCATATTTTCTTATGGCATTATTTAAATAATGTGATTGATTTTTCTTTGTTGAGAATGCTTCTGATATGTGACATCTAAATCTTCCTTCGTGTCCATAAGGTCTATATCTTTTATGATTCAATATATGAGAAACTGCTTGTCCAACATATATTTTATCATTTGAAAGATTGGTTATTTTATAAATTTCGCAGTATCTTTTGGTTGGTTCGTCTATAATTTGGTTTGATAGTTTTAAAGGTTTTGATGGTTTCATTTTATTACAAACATATTTTATCTTTAAGTGCTTTTTTTTTAAAAATTAGAATCGTTTGACTAGGGAGTTTCACGTTTTTAACGCTCCCTGTTTTCGACCAGAGATTTTTTATGACCATTTATGGTCACAAAATTTGAACAAATCGAAATCGGCATTGTATGGTTTAGTATCGGCGACATTCATTCTGAATGTATCCCCACGCTTCATGATGCGAGCAATGTGACACATCATACTCATTCTATGAAGAGTAGGTTGCCTATTAAATAGGATAGCATCGCCGTCCATCATGTGACGATGAACGATGTCACCTTCTTCAATTGCAATGGAATTTCTATCTAAATAGTATCGCAAGGTAATCACTTCGCCATTTTTCTTTTCCAAAGTCTTTGCACCTGGCCACACATCGGCGCCATTTTGCACTAACTTGGTCAAGAATGCTTTGTTAATTTGGTTGACAACTACAGGCTTGGTGATATTCTTGGCAATCTTCATAGGAATACCTAGCTCTTTTATAGAAATATTGGGGTCAGCAGTAATGACAGAACGCGCACTATAGTCTACACGTTTTGCCATCAAGTTGCCTCTCATGCGACCACCTTTTCCATTCAAGCGGTCTTTTATAGATTTCAGTGGACGTCCAGAACGCTGCGCAACTGCTGCCACACCAGGTATCTTATTATCTACCTGTGTCGCAACATAATATTGCAAGACTGTTGTCCAATCGTCAATCACATTTGCTGGCGCATTATTCATAATTTTCTCTTGAAGTGTCTTGTTGGTCTTGATAATATTTACTAAGATGTGACTCAAATCATCTTCAGAACGTTGTTGTGCATCATGCTTTACTGATGGTCGTACTGCAGGAGGTGGTACTGACATAACTTGACAAATCATCCAATCTGGTCTGGAAAACACAGGACTGAATCCCATAAATGTAACATCGTCGTCAGAAATGCGCTTGAAATTCTTTAAAACCATTTCAGGTGTCACTTTTATAATAATTGGCTCCGAATCTCCGCCTTCATTTTTCCACTCGGCAAATATAGTAGCAAGACCTTCTTTGCGTATTGATTTTGGCTGTAAACAACCACAACCATCTTCGCTGTCATCACCACAACGCTTTACCTTGCTACATAACGAGAACACATATTTCCATCGCGCCTCTCCTTGCATTTTAAGAGCCTGTTTGTATTTGTCCTTACTGACAAGAAGTTTACTGCATTTAAAACATACACATCTCATACATTTCAAGATAGTGCTTAAGTATTGAATATAAAATACAGGTCGCGCCAATTCAACATGTCCTGCATATCCGGGAGTTTGCATATAATCAAGACCATCTGTAGGACAAATTAAGCCAGGCTCTAAAACTCCCATTCGCGGATCAAAGAGTCCACCGATAACAGGTTTATTATTTATATATGTATCACGACTGGTAATTTCAGCCACAGAACCTTTCCGAATTTCTTCTGGTGACTGGATACTAAATTGAATTCCAATTACTTTTGAACAATTTATATTGGAAGTTGCGAACTTAGACATATCTTATACTATACAATATATTTATATTGTTTTTATTAAATCAATTTTATTTTCATAATTATATGTGTATTTAATTCAGTTTTTTTACATATAAATTTTATAATAATAATAATATAATAATTCAAATACTTTATTTACATGCTTTTTAAATATGTTTTAAAATTTATATTATTTTTGTTTTTGGGTGTAAATTAATTTTAAATAAAATTGATTTTGATTTAAAATTAACATTATATAATACAATATATACAGAATGCCACGTGATAGCCAAACCAAATTATCTAAAAAAGATCAAAGACGTTCTAAGAGAGAACTCCGTAAGAAGAAAAATGATGAATCTGATAGTGACAGCAATGATGGCAGTGAATCTGAAAATGAAATGGATGTTCAAGAGTATCGTAAATTCTTGTCAAAAATGTTTCCGTCCAAGTATATCGACAAAAAAATTAAAGAAGCAGAAGAGGAAGAGTCAGATGATGATGATGAAGAAGAGAAAGTTGTAAAGAAAAAATCAAAAAATAAAAAACGAATTGTAGAATCTGAATCTGAAGAATCTGAATGGGAAGATGAAGAGGAGGAAGAAAAAGTTGTAAAGAAAAAATCAAAATCAAAGAAGAACAAAAAATCCAAAAAAAATGAATCTTCTGATGAAGAAGAAGAAGAACATCATAGCAAAAAAGTAAATATTATATTTACCATAGGTGGTGTTGGTGAAGACGAAGATGATGAGTTTGACGAAGATGAATATGATTCCGACTATGAAAATTATGAAGATGACGACGAAGATACAGAAGACGAAGACGAAGAAGTATCTTCAGACGAAGATACAGAAGATGATGAAGACGAAGACGAAGACGAAGAAGAAGAGGAAGAGGAAGAGGAAATTATTAAAAAGAAGAAATCAAAATCTTCAAAAAAAATAGTAGATAAAAAAAAGAAGGATAAAAAGAAAGAAGAAGAAACGGAACCTCAGGAAGAAAAAGAAAATAATGATAAAGAAGAAAATAATGATAAAAAAATAGAAGAAAATAATGATAAAAAAGAAACAAATGAAGCCCTTTTACAATTAAGAGAACTATTGTCCAAAAATCCAAAAGATAAATCTATAAAAAAATGTATTGAAGTTTATGAAGGTGAAATAAAAAAGGAAAAAGCCAAGAAAGTGAAAAAAGAAAAGAAGCAAAAAGCCAAGAATTTGCGTATATTCAGAAAAATTATTCGCGACAAAAATATATTAAATGATTTTGCATTTTATGAAAAATTAGAAGTTGATAATCAAAAGAAGTTAATTAAAGAATTAAAGGAAATCAATAAGATTACTAGAATAGAAAAACCATATAGAATGACTCTTCTAGAGTCGGATATTCCTGTTGAATTTAAAGCTGCCGCAATGAAAAAAATTAATACGTTAAAATACATGGAGCCAGGAAGCGGCGATTTCTACAAAATTAAAAACTGGGTTGACACCTTTATGCATATTCCATTTACCACATTCAAAGAGTTGCCACTATCGATTGAAGATGGTGTAGAAAAATGTCATGATTTTATGGAAAATGCACAGAGAACTCTTGATCAAGCTGTATATGGTCTTGGTGATGCAAAAATGCAAATTATGCAAATGCTTGGACAACTTCTGACAAATCCAAAAGCAATTGGAACAGCAATCGCTATTCATGGTCCGCCTGGCACTGGTAAAACTAGTTTAGTGAAAGAAGGAATTAGTAAAATTCTTAACAGACCTTTTGCATTTATTGCTCTTGGTGGTGCGACGGATAGCAGTTTTCTTGAAGGTCATGGATACACGTATGAGGGCAGTACTTGGGGTAAAATTGTTCAAATCATAATTGACTGCAAATGTATGAATCCTGTCATTTACTTTGATGAGTTGGATAAAATTAGTGACACGCCTCGTGGTGAAGAAATTGTTGGTATTTTGACACACTTGACAGATACTTCACAGAACTCTCAATTCCATGACAAGTATTTTGCAGAGATTAATTTCGATTTGAGTAAATGTCTTTTCATATTCAGTTACAATGATGAGTCTAAGGTAAATCCTATTTTGAAGGACAGAATGTACAGAATAAAAACAAAAGGTTATAATGGAAAGGAAAAGAATTGTATTTCGAATAACTATTTGCTTCCAAAAATTCGTGAACAAGTGCGGTTCAATGAAGGCGAAATTATTATTCCTGATGATGTTGTAGGTCATATTATTGATTCTCATTGCAACAAAGAAGATGGTGTAAGAAATTTAAAACGCTGTCTAGAAATTATTTATACCAAGTTAAATTTATATAGATTGATGAAGCCAGGTTCTAATCTATTTGAAAATGAAATGTCATTAAAAGTTGAATTTCCATTTAATGTTACTAAGGATGTAGTAGATCAATTAATAAAAAGAGAATCTGTAATTAATTCAGCATTATATGGTATGTATCTATAAATAATTGATTTAAAAAAATTTGTTGTATAAAATAAAAAATAATGGATGATATAAATTATTTTTTATTGTTGAAGGATAAATATAATTCCATGTTATCAAATATAGATAAACTGATAGAAACATGTGAAATCATAAATGAATATAACGAAGAATTAAATAAAAAAACAGAATTACATATTATTCTTTTAAATTCAAATAAAGAGTTTTTTGAAGAGAGAAAAAAAGAAATCCAAAATTTAAAAAATTTGTGTGACCAATCTATTTATTCTTTATGTACACATGAATTTGTAAGAGATAATATTGATATTGATCCCGATAAATCAATGACAATATCTTATTGTCGCTTATGTGAATTAAATGAAGTCTTTAAGTAGTTAAATATAATATATTTAATTATGACTTAAAGCCGGGCACCCCTTGCCGACACTACATAATGTAGGGATTTTCAAGAATTTCTCGAAAATGGCCAAAAAGAAGGTTCTACACATGTAGTACTGGTTTTTTGGTATTTTTGGGGAAAGTTTTTTTGTCTTTTCGATTTTGGACATTTATTTTTGTCCATTTTTGAAAATCGGAAAATATTTTGCCCAAAAACCGGACCTTTGTGACCATAATTGAATTTTATGGTCTGGTCACCAAAAAAATAATTTTAAAAATGTTACGATAATTTTTTTTATAAATACTTAAAAATATTTTCTTTTGTCAAAATATAGCAATGATTAGCAATGAAAAAAACTCAAAAAAACTCATCGAATATTTTTGCGAAAAATGTGACTTTATTACATGTAATAAAAATGATTACAACAGACATCTCCTTACCAAAAAACACAATGTCAATGATTTTCAATGTTTTTCAATGGAAAAAACTCAAAAAAACTCATTTGCATGTGTGTGTGGAAAAAAATATAAAGACAATTCGGGATTATGGAGACATAAAAAGAAATGTACAAATACAGATAATAATACACCTTTAATAATACCTGAATTAACATCGAATGTTATTTTAAATATTCTCAATCAAAATAGTGAATTTCAAAAAATGCTTATTGAGCAAAACAAAACAATTATTGATTTGACTAAGACTAGTCAGATAAATATAAACAATAGTAATATAAATTCACATAACAAGTCTTTCAATTTGCAATTCTTTTTAAACGAAACATGTAAAAATGCAATGAATATTTCGGAGTTTGTTGATTCTCTCCAATTACAACTCAGTGACTTGGAAAGAGTTGGGAATGTTGGATATATCGAAGGAATTTCCAATATCATTATAAAGAATTTAAATGCAATGGATGTGACAGAGAGACCCATTCATTGCACAGATAAAAAGAGAGAAACAATGTATATTAAAGATGAGGATAAATGGGAAAAGGAAGATGAAAAACATGTGAAAATGCATAAAATGGTTAGGAAAGTAGCAAATAAAAATATTAACCTTATTTCAGAATTTCAGGAGCTACATCCCGATTGGAAAAAATGTTCTTCCAAATATTCCGACCAATTTAATAAAATTGTTATAGAATCCATGGGTGGCAAAGGTGACAATGATTACGAAAAAGAAGAAAAGATTATTAAAAAAATTGCTAAAGAGGTGTTTGTTGATAAGTGACTTTACCAAATTGTATTCGTATTATGCCACCACATTCCATCTCCCTTTTTAACATCATACAATGCTCTGAAATATTCAGAACGAGATAATGGCACATTACATCTGTATTGACTAAGTGGGTGTGGGTTAGTCTTTAATTGAGCCATTAATGCTTTCTTTCCAACTTCTTGTCTTTGTTGAAAAGCAAAATAAGTATAAAATCCTTCATATGATAAATAACGAATAGGTATAAGGTCATCATTTTTATCTTGAAAATCCTTCAAATATTCATCGCAAATAGCCAAAGCAGAAATATCTGCAAGACTTTCTCCGATACCAATAGAGGCGTCATACTTAATACCATCTCTTGCAGCAACTTCCTCATATTGTTTAATAACGTCGTTTTGGATTAGTTTGTATTTTCTTTTATCAGATGGTGTCCACCAGTCATATAAATTACCATCCCAACCATATTTACTACCAGTGTCGTCAAATCCATGTGATAATTCGTGAGCAATTGTATTTCCAATATGTGCCAAATTATATTCAATACCTCTTTCATCTAAATCAACAAATGGTTTTTGAATATATCCCAAATTAATATAAATTGAATTTTTTGTAGGTGTATAAGATGCATTTACAATATATGCTTGGGTACCTATCATTTTAACTGGATACATATTCCAGTCCATCAAAGGAATATCAATAAGTGGTTTCCCTTCTAATTTAATAAAGTTTTTATGTCTCCATTCATTTATTTTTTGCATATTATCATATAATAATGTTCCATAGTGTAGATCAGGGTCTTCTCTCAAACCTTCTGGTTTACCATACACAAAATTAAAATTGTCTAACTTCTTTAATGCATACTTTTTAGTAGAAGGTTGCAACCAAGTATTACGTTCTAAAATTCGTTTAAATACAATTTTAATATCATCACACAATATTTTCACATATTGCATTGATGCAGGGTTTTCATATTTCTTTACATATTCGTTAGTTAAAAAAGTATTAAATGGAACAGACATGTAAAGTGAAGCACTAACAGAATCACTTCTATTAATTTGTTCTTGACCTCTCTCAAATGCACCTCTAAACTTATAAATAATATTTTCCCAGCCACGTGTAATTCTTACTAGTCTTTTAAATAAAATATATAACCAGTATGTCTTCCATTTTGGAGTATTCCAATTTTTCAAAAATATATTAGATGCGCATTTTAAATAAGATAGATTTCCTGTAACAAAAAATGAAGGAGTACGACTATAACCTAGTTCTTTTGTAAATTCAACCCAGTCAAAATCATATTTAGATAAAGCTTCACTTGCACTAACTTTGTTATAAGTAGAATCAGGATCTTTTACTACAATATTTGGACAAACAAATGAATTAAAAAGTTCAACTTCAACATCAAAAACATCTTGGGGATTATAATCATTGCTACCCAATAATGTATTGAAGATTTCTTTAATAAATTTATTATATTCAGACCTGTATTTCTTTTTATATTCTATTTCAGTATCATCATCATAATATACATTTAAATCTACAAGCTCAAATTGATGTGCTGCAACATATGAGCAATATATTTTAGTATTCTTCTCATCTGGATTCAATGACCATGAAAATGGTGCACTATTACATATCATCTCATCGCTATTAAAAAACGCAAGTAATTTCCATGGTTTATTTTCTTTAAATAATGTTTCGATTGTTGCAAGGGCTTCTAATGCTAATTTTTTTGAATATGATTTTGGGTTCATATCTATAACAGATTTGCGGTAATTTTTTAGATTTTTTGATAATCTATCGCTGTGAGTTTTAATATATTTTACAATTATTTCATCTAATTCTTGATATACTTGATCTTGTGTTAGTCTAAAGTCGTCAACTTGGACAATATATTTTTGTTGTTGTTTAACACTGACATTTTTTATCCATTGGTAGTTAATATAAGAATAAAAATTATTTTTTGGTTTAATACTATTTGGAGCAAATTTACTTAATAATTGTTTGACAAATTCTTTTTTTCTTTTAGAACTTGATTTTTTTTCATTTTTTGTTAATGTTTTATTAAATTCTGCTTCAAAAGGTTTTAACCCAATAGGACAAACAATTACACTATTTTTTTTTGTTCCAGTGTGTTTGTTTTTTTTCCTTTTTAAAGTTTCCGGCATGTATATATATATATATATGTATATAAAATATATATAAATATTTTATTTAAGTATTCTATTTAATATTCAGAATATGGCACGTTATTTCCACCTCTCATTATTAAATAATTATATTGTTTTCCTGTCATGCATGCACACCCAGTACTTGTTGAATATGTATTAGGGCAACACGAAGGCTTAAAGGGTGTATTGAAAAATAAGTTCATTTGTCCTTCTGGTAAGGGTATAGGTTGCTCAGGTCTGTCATAAAATTGCTGTACTTCAGAACTAACAGGTTGTCCAGGTATAACAACCATACTTTGAGCTCCCCAAGAGGAAGTATCAACAGGAGTATTTGACGCAAGGTCAAAAGGCGAAGATTGTCCGTAATTAATATTGGCGCCAGTAAACCCTTCCATAGTAGTAAATTTTTCATATTTTATTTTATTACCAGAAGCATCACATATTGCTGTTCCATTCGAATTATTAGGATTTCCAGAAGGATCAAAACATCCAGGATTAGAAGAAGCATCAATAAAACCTTCAATCAAAGCATATGGATTATTATTACAACCGCAATAAGTATGTCCAATTAAAACTACAATAATAGCGACAAAAAGAAGCGTCCTGACATTTATTTTAAATCCGAATAAGGAAAAATTCATATTATACATATTTCATAGATAATAATTTTTCATTGTTCTTTTCTAAAAATATGTCAATTGCAGCATTATAATCGCAAAATTTGGTATTTCCAATAGTAAAAGTTTTTTTATCCGTCAATAAGTGATATAATTTATCATGATTAATATCTAGTTTTGTTTTATTTTTAAGTACCAATGTTGATTTTTTCTTGTTGTCATTACAAATAACTAAATTAGGACTACCTTCTACTTCATTTTCTCCTAAAATAAACTTAAATTGTTCTCTCAAATTTGTTCCATTTATTTTGACTACACCATATACTTTTTCATTATTTTCAAGAACATCTCCAATATATATATCTTTAATTTTTTTGCTTTTTCCATTTGAAAGTTTTACCAATGTAGAACCAACAAATCCACTATCCATTTTAGAATGAATTGTTTCTAGACCATTTAACCTAATATACGGGTTCTTAAACAATATATCATTTATATCTTTACCATATATTTCGTCCCAGTCTGTAAAGGTAGTATCATTGATGACAATAGTCTTATTTGTTGTATTTAAACAATATAAATAAGGTTCATTATATTCATCACATTTAATAGAATCAGGGTGTTTTGCAACAGGTATCCATTTACCCTTGTAATTCACTACGTGTGAATCAGAAACACAAATATCATTTAAATAATACATTTCTGAACCTTTAGTTTCAACGCAAATAACTGCTGTCACTTCATTTTTATTAATTAATAAATCCCCTACTTGAAGTTCAGAAATAATTTTATTAGTTCCATCATTCATAGGAATTTTAGTATTTTTATCAAAACATTTCATATTAGGTACTTCATAACCATCTATACCTAAATACATTTTCATACCTATTAACAATGCTGATACGAATGCAGCCGTAGCTACAAATATTACTATAAATGGAATAGCCAACCATGATGCAAATAGTGAAGCCGATAAAATAGCAATAATAATTGATAATGCTAACAAAGTAAAAATCAAAAATTGTGCGACTGCACCGAATAATGATTTAATTGAATAATAACCACCCAATGCTGTAAATAAAATAGTCGTTGTAATGCCTTGCATTTTATTTAAAATATCTCTTGTTGCTATAATAAATTGTTGCATTGGTATAAATATATTGATTAATCTTGACATGACATTTTTTATAATTAGTTCAATAGCAGAACGTATTCTATCAAATAATGCACGAATTGCTTGAAATGAACCGTGTAATGTCCCAGTAAATTCTACCATTGTTTTTGTAACAAATGTTATTGGTGCTAATGCAGCTTTGGAAATATTAGTTAAAATTTCTTGCACGCAAAAAGTAAAATTCTGCTGTGTATATTCAAACGATGTTGTACCATCAGGGTGTGTAATATAACCGGCATATGGTATAACGAAAACACTACATCTTTGATTAACCCAATCATCTATTATATTTTGTGAATTAGTCATGGTAATGCAATATGAAACAGCAATAAATATTATGATAGATATAAATATAAATAATACTACTGATCCACCATAAACATCAAAATATGTTACTTTTCCATATAAAGTTTTTACCTTATCTAATGTTTTTTGAAATGATTCTGGATTACTATCCATATAAATATACTTTTAAAAAAATTTAACTTTATAAAAGTATTAAACAAAATTTATTCTTAGTAAATAGTCTTCCCAATCCCAAAATGTTTCATTACCTATATGTATTTTATGATCACTTGTTATTAAACAACTGAACCAATCTGTTTGTATATCTGTTAATTCAGCATTTGCATAATCTTCTATTTTAATAAATTTGGATTGTGATAAATCATATACAAAATGTGTTCCAGTTACATATATATCATCCCCATTTACACCAGCACTTTTTATTTTATAATAAGGTATTGGGTTTTTCCTGTTGTCAATTTTCATAACAGATTCTACAACAGAACCATTTATTAATACATCTCCTAAATCAATGTCTTTCATAGCTTTGTTTTCTCCATTTTGTAATGCTACTAAAGTATTTGGATGAAAACATTTTCCCGAAACAAAATTATATCCAGATGACATTGTTTTAATACTTCCTTCCATTAAATACATAACAGTTACCATAATTCCTGTTATTTTACCCATCATATCTCTAATACCAACTGAAATTTTTTGAAATTCTATAATTAAAACAGAAAATGCACCAAAAATATTTCCAAAAATATCAGGTATAAAATTACGAATTTTATCAAACATAGCTCGTATAGACTGAAATTGTTGCACAAAGCTGCCGAGCGTTTCAGCTAATACACTAGTAACATATGTAATTGGTTGTAACAAATAACCCATATAGTCACTTTGCATGTTTTGAATACAATATATAAAATTTGTATTTATATCATCTGCTAAAGGCATAAACATTGGGTTACAACGATATAGTGGCCAATTGTCTTTGATTTCTTGAATTTTACCATAATAAAAAACAGCTAGAAGATATATTATAAATGCTATATTTATATAAACAAAATTCATCCAATTTTTCCCAGTTGGCATTAACTTATATTATAAATATAAAATTTATTCATTCTTTTATATTTATTTATTTGTATAATGATTCTTATTTTCTATATCTACGTCTTCGTGTTCTGTATTTTTTGTTATACCTCTTTGTGTTTCTTTTAATTGTTTTTCTAGTTTTTTTACGACGACTGCCTCCAAAAGCTTTGTTATCATATTTTGAATATTCGTCGGCTTGAAGAATATTTTTAAAATTCATTTTTGCAATATTAGTAACAGCTTGATTAGCGCATGATGGTGGCCAAATAGGTGGCATTTCAACACCTCCGCCTCTCTTTTTTTTCCCTCCAATGCATATTCCTTTACCCAAACAACTATTATTTCTAGTTTGTGCTTCTGCACTAGCAGTATTAGTCTTATAAGTAATATCTTGAGGAGTAACAGGCATTTATATATAATATATAATTATATTATATTATATATATTATATATCCACTTAAAATATAAAAAATATAAAATATAAAATATAAAATATAAAATATAAAATATAAAATATAAAAAATATAAAATAATTTTTATATTTTAGGTTTAAAATTAAAATACTTAATATCAAAATATAGAATGAACGATAAACAACGATTGCAATTAGCAAATATGATTAAGACAAACAATGTTGAAGATCAAACTGATTTAATACGTAATTTAAAGCATAGTCAGATTCTAAGGAATGAAATCAATAATATGATTCTTATCAAGGCTAAATATCGTGGAAATGATGAAAAAATTTTAGAAGAATGTATTAATGAATGTGGATTTTTATACGCATATTATACTGATATTTTCAACAAAGTAAAGAAAGATGAAATTGACATTTGTATCATAAATAAGTTTTTGGATGTATTGAGGAAAATAGAAGACGGAGAATTAGATCAACACGAAGGTTCATTTTTAGTCGGAACATTGCTAAAAGAATTGTATATTGATAGTGCTTTAAAAAAGGCTGATAAATTGGATGAACAAACAGAAAAAACACCTGAACCCAAAAAGGCTGAAGTAAATATATCATGGAAACAATTTAAAAAGATGAATAAATAGATTTTTATTCTAAATTATAAATAACATAAATAGATTTTTATTCTAAATTATAAATAACATAAATATATTTGTATATACAATTGTATTATGTCAAAAAAATATAGCAAAACAACCATATCTCTCGTTATTGTGGAATCACCAGCAAAATGTAAAAAAATAGAAGAGTATCTAGGTCCGGGTTATAAATGTATTGCATCTTTTGGACATTTACGTGAACTACCTTCTCTCAAGAATATAGATATAGCCAATCAATTTGCTCCAACTTATACTATTTCAGACAATTCATTAAAGAAAAAACAAATTGAATTGATAAGAAAAGAGATTAAAAAAGCAAGCGAAGTCATATTAGCAAGTGACGCAGATAGAGAAGGAGAGGCGATTGGTTACGCAATTATTGAACTATTTGGATTACCTCTTACTACAAAACGTATAATTTTTAATGAGATTACTGAAAAGGCATTACAATCAGCAATTAAGAATCCAACCACAATAGATATGGACATGGTACATGCCCAACAAGCTCGTCAAATACTTGATATTCTAGTTGGTTTCAAAGTGACACCTATTCTGTGGAAATGTATTGTAAATCCTAGTAAAGACAATGCATTGTCTGCTGGTCGTTGTCAGACACCTGCATTGCGACTCATTTATGACAATGAACAAGAAATAAAAGAATCGAAAGAGAGAAAAGTCTATAATACGATAGGTTACTTTACTAATTCTAATTTACCATTTGATTTATCAAAAGAATATGAATCGGAAGATGCCATGACAGATTTTCTAGATGGTTCATCAGAATTTCAACATGTATATTCATGTTCGGAACCCAAAAAGATTTATAAATCGCCACCAGACCCATTTACAACATCTCGAATTCAACAAGTTGCGTCAAATGAGCTGCATTATAGTCCTAAAGAAACAATGTGCATCTGTCAAAAACTCTATGAAGCTGGTTTGATTACCTATATGCGAACCGATTCAAAGACATATAGTGGCGAGTTTTTGTCATCAGTGACGCAATATATTATGACCACATATGCTGCAGGAGAGAAATATGTTGGTGAAATTATTAAGACCATCGGAATTGATAATAAAATGTCAACAAAAGATAAAAAAAATGGCACGCAAGATGCTCACGAGGCAATTAGACCGACGAATATTTGTTTGCGTGAGTTGGCTCCCCAAGTAGATTCCAAAGAGCGCCGTCTATACAAGTTGATTTGGGAAAACACATTGGAGAGCTGTATGTCGTCTGCGACTTTTTTTCAAATAACAGCAACAATTTCGGCATTTGATAATAGCAAATTTACTTATAAAAGTGAACAAGTTGACTTTCCTGGTTGGAAAATTATCTCGAAGAAAAATGCGGATGAAATACAGACGACTAATTCACACTACACTTATTTGCAAATGATTAAACAAAATTCTCCAATTCCTTATAAGAAAATGACAAGTAAGGTTACCATAAAAGGAAACAAAATGCATTATACAGAAGCGCGTCTTGTGCAGCTTTTAGAGGAAAAGGGTATAGGTCGCCCATCTACTTTTTCTTCTCTCGTTGACAAGATTCAAGAACGTGGTTATGTCAAAAAGGAAGATGTAAAAGGTAAGGAAATCGTATGTTGTGATTATGAATTGGAGAATAAAGAGATTTTCGAAATAGAAACGAAGAGAGAATTTGGTAATGAAAAAAATAAACTTATTATTAAGCCATTAGGTGTTATTGTGATGGAGTTTTTAGAAAAACATTTTTCCGAATTATTTGATTACTCTTATACCTGCAAAATGGAAGAGAGCTTAGATAAAATAGCAAAAAACAAAAATGTTTGGCATGAATTATGTAGTGAATGTAATAGTCAAATAGACAAATTTATTGACATTATGGGTCCACAATCAAAAATGGAAATCAAAATAGACGATAATAATACGTATATGGTTGGCAAATATGGTCCGGTAATTAAGTGTACTGAGACAACAGACGACGGAAAAGAGTCAGTTACTTTTAAGTCAGTTCGTAGCGATATAGATATCGCAATTCTGGAAAACCCTGATTGTAACGTGGATGATATTATTGATACAAAAAAAACGAGTAAAAAAACTAGTTACATATTAGGAAAACATGAAGGTCAAGATGTAATTTTAAAGAAGGGAAAATTTGGCCTTTATATTAGTTGGGGTACAAATTCAAAAACACTGAAAGATTTAGGTAATAGACCTATTGAAAATATAACATTTGACGAAATACAAAAATATTTGAATGAAGGTAGTTCATTTGTAAGAGAAATAGATACAAATGTGTCAATAAGGAAGGGTTCAAAGGGTGATTATTTATTTTATAAGACATCTAGAATGAAGAAACCGCAATTTTATGACATTAAATCTTTTACAAACGAAACAAATGAAGACTATAAAATATGTAATAAAGATATTTTAAAATCATGGATAAGAGAGAAATATAGTGTAAATATTTGAATTAAACTCTTCCAATAAGTGGTGAATAAGGAACAACATTAGAGGCTCTTAAAATTTGCGGCAACATAATTGTGAACTCAATAACAAATGTATAATTAAATACACCAAAATTAACTAATTTTCCATTATGATATCTTATTTTGAATTTTAATTTTCGAATTCTCTCTGCTGGTGGATAATAGAACTTATATGGCAAAGAATCTCTATCAAACCATTGTGAAATAGGTGTAGTAGGGACTGCTAATTTAGCAAAAGCTGCATCGACAACACCATTTGTCTGGTTTGTTTTAATCGTAAACTCACTAATATTATAAGGTTGTGTTTCATCAATACAATTTTGTCCTTCAATTTCCATGTACATAAATGCCGGTCCCATTAAATTAATTTTATAAATGGCTTCTACCCATTCTACATTTGAACCTGGTAAAATTGTTTTTGGAACTAACCAAAATCCATCATCACCTGGAAAGACATCTCCATAATAAAATCGTGGAACAATTGAACCATTATAAATAGCGGCTTCAGTAAAATCACTTAAATTAATAGAATTTACAGATTCTGTATTACATCTCTCTAATCCAAGATTACCTGGTAATCCCCAGTCACTAAAATCAGGACTAACTGAATTATTAACACAATTGAAATTATCAATATTTGTACTACGAGTAATTTGTGTTTCATTAGTTAATATAAATCCATCACTAACATTTCCAAACCATATTTTTTGACTTACATTGTTATATACAATAACAAAATTAGAATAACCTCCACTTAGATTTAATTGTAATAATGCATCTCTATATTCATCTTGTTCAGCAGGAGTTAATGTTGTATCATTTATTTTTTCATTAAAATATTTAGATATTAATAGTGTAACTATATAATTAAATTTATTTGTTAATTCAATAACCATTTGTTGTGGATTATAAAATCCTTGTTCAATAAATATATTATAATTGTTATATTGGTTTAATAATAAAAATTCAAATATTTTTTGTGCAAGTAAATCAGATACACCATTTTCATTTGGATTATAAGGTTTATTAATTTTAAAACTCATTGTAATATTTCCATTTAATGTAGAAAATGTATTATAATTAGATGGAAACGTCCATTGAGTCAGTCTTAGTGTCATTACATTTATTATATCTTCTGGTAGTTCAATTTCAAACTCTGATGAATTTGGAAATTTTAATATATTTCTGTCTTCTGAATGTATTGATACATACTTTTTATAATATATATATTCTTGTGAATTTGGTATTAATGGATGATTTGTTTGTGTATTAAAAACATTATTTAATGGAAATATATTATTTACTTGAGACATAATTATATATTATAATATAATATTTTTTTATTTCTTTTTTATTATTATTAATAAAATTTAACACATTTTTATATTTATTATTATATTTATTTTTTTATTTCTTTTTTATGATTATTATTATATTTATTATTTTTTTTATTTTTATATTTTTTATTATATTTTTTATTATATTTTTTTTTATATTTTTTTTTTTTTTTATATTT
>Ga0114959_10001717_pt1 | contig 18743 bp, 44 predicted proteins | sample C_130625_EF_Meta_FD_87317 | JGI IMG/M metagenome (GOLD analysis project Ga0114959, IMG submission 87317) | Freshwater microbial communities from Lake Croche, Canada to study carbon cycling - C_130625_EF_MetaG | ecosystem: Environmental > Aquatic > Freshwater > Lake | place: Lake Croche, Canada...
GTCTACCCAATCGTTTGTAAATGCTTCAGTGAGTGTTGTTTTGCCTGATCCTGGCGCGCCTATCACGTAAATAATTTTCATTTTGCCCCCTTTGTAATTTAGCAACTATAAACTGTCAATCCATTTTTCCGCAATTGCAGGTGATAGCCCGTAGCCACTGCGCGCCAACCCTGAAAAATAAGCGTTGCGCTGTCCCAACTCAGGATAAATCGGTATTCCGCCTTTGCCCTTTGCTCTCCAACCTAACGACATCTCCCAAGTTGCGCCTGCTTGCACAATTCCCAACAAGTGAGCCTGCTCTAACAATTCTTCAGCCTCTTGTATTGCCTTGTCAGCGCTTGCGCTAATTGAAGATCCAACACGCGTGACGCCGTTGATTTGCGCTGCTGAGAGTGATTTGTACGGTCTCAAATGATGAACACGGTACGGTGAATAATCTAATTGCGCGTCATGCGAGATCCAAGTAACCCCTGCAAACAGGCTTACGTCACGCGCTAGATCCGCCCCGTATGCGCCTGTGCAATTCAAAATAGCGTCAGCAGCAATCTCTTTTGTTGGCGTAGTGACAAATGTTTTATAGATCCCTACCACGCGTTCAGTTAGGTCTGGTTTAACCAGCGGCAAAATCGGATCTACCAACCACCAATCCTTTTGTGCTTTGACTTCTCGGTTTTTCCAATTAGACACGTGCGCTTCTCTTGTTCCTGCTGCACCCCATTTGCTGTACCAGTCCCAAGATTTTTCAAGGTCAGCGCGCTCAGCCTTGTCAAACCACGTTGGGCGTATTGTTGCCAACGCAGATCTGGACGCAGATTGTTCTGGTGCGTGGTCAATCAGTGTTACGTCCCAGCCTTTGTCGCGTGCAATACGCGTGGCTGAGGATCCTGCAATGCCAGCGCCAATAACAATGAGTTTCATCTCAGTGCAATCTGCTTTGTGTCGCGGTAAACGTTTTTGCGCTTTTTGTCTATGCCTTCCCAACCGTTCAACTCACCTAAGTATTCATGCGGCAATGTCTCGTATCGCGCTTTGAACGCCATGTCAGTCAAATCCGATTGAACACGCAACAACTGTTCCTGCATTTCGTCTATGTCAATACCGACGTAGTAGCGCCCCTTGGACATTGCATAAAAATCGCACAATGAAGTTTCAGCCGTCTCCATGCTTACTTGCGACACCTTGCCTTGTAAACCCTCAACTACTTTTAGGCTTAGTTCATCTAGGTGCGCCACTTCAGCAGGTGAATTGCCTTGCGGTAGTCCAGGAAAAAACAACCCCAAGCCTTTGCGTGGTCCACTTGAATTAGCGTTGCCCATGTCAGGCACTTTTAAGTTAAACCCGTGAGATTTCATTAGGATCTCTGCTGTTTTGTATGCTGCCCAGCGCCCGTTGCCAAACACCGTTGTCAATTCATCGTTAAGTGTTTTCCAGTTTGTTATTGGATCCTCAGACGCCGTTGCAGTATCCAACCAAGCGCCCAATCCACCGTGTTGTTCTGCTTTGGCGCACAATGAGTCGAGATGTTGCGCAAACCTCAATGTTGCTCTGTGAGATCTGCGCGGTTGAGAGATAGGCAATTTCAAATCTGCTTGCGTTGGTACGGTAGGTGTTGGGTACAGGCTGAACGCTTTAAGCGCTGAGCCCATGTGGTAATAACCAACAAACAAAAACGTCAGCCACAATCCGCTGTCCCTGTCCATTGAGTCTGCAAACCATTTCAATACTGGGTAAGCAGGATCCATGTCACGCGATTGAGTCTGCGCTTCGTGAAATTGTGCGTAATCAGCCCACAGGCTCACTTATTTTTGCCACCAATTTGAGGCATAGGTATTTCGCCCTTCAGCGCCTTTGCCATGTTGTCCTCACGGTTGGTTCTACTCTCACGTGCTTTGGCTGTTTCTACTGCAAACGTGAAACAATCCTTCATGCCACGCAACGCGTAGTAAACAATTGAATAGCGGTATGAGTCTTTGGCGCTAGGCGTCATTGGTGTCACGCCGTGAACGTATTTGTATCCTGCAAAAAATGTCACCCAGCCGTCACGACAAGAACACGTAAAATCGTATTCAGGTAGCGTCAGGTATCCACCCTTCATTTTTCTGCGGATTACTGGCATTGCTGACCAAGTGGCAAAGTTGAACCCGTCACGGTGGTAAGGCAATGTTGAAGCCTTATTGACTACCCCGCTTGTCCATAGCGCGTCATCAGTCATGCGCCATTCATCAGCCACATTGTTATCTGCAAGCGCTTTGCGGTCTGCTTCGTATAGATCTGGCGCAAACTCTTTGTACATGTTGGCAAACTTCTCCGCAAATGCAATCAGCACTGCGTGTTCATTTGGTTGTTCGTGCGCTAATGAGGTTGCTCTGCAACTCTCTCGCTTTTGAAAGATTTTGCGTGGTGCCATTCCAAAAGTGCGTGAAGCATTTTTCAAGCCTGTTGATTGGCGGATTGTTGTGCCGTAGTTGATGTTTAGCACAGACGCGCGCAACAAATCAACCTCTTCCTCCATTGGGAAATAAACAAAAATAACCTCTTCTGTGTCTTCGTCAATCCAGATCCCAGCCTCAGTGCAGTTTGGTTCGTAATCAGGAACCACAGTGCCTACCAGCGCGGTTGCGTCCTCAGACGACATGACGCGCTTGATCTTGTGTACGGGTAACTCAGATAAGTTCATGCGGGCATTTCCTGTCTACTGCTTCTTCAACCAATTTCAAAATTGCTTCGCCGTTGCTTACCAATCCGTTTGCTGTGCGGTATTCAATCAGCGCGTCTACGATCCAAACGTAAATGTCATTGTGATAATCCAGCATCAGCATGCGTGTTGCCTTGTTGGTGTATCGCTCTGCGTAATCGCTTAGCGTAGGTATAAATTGCGTACCTGATTGTCCACTCTCTCCAACTTCAAGTGAAGCAAAAAGTGTTTTGTGTTCCAGCGTTGGCAAATCTCTTTCCTGGATTTCAGCCTTCAAATCATCGTATTCGTCAAACGTGTAACCAGATCCTTCAAGGTTGTTCATACTGTCTAACAAATCAGCCAGCACTTTGTTGTCGTATTCACCTGTGTCTGAGGCTCTGTTGTCTATTGCAACAATCTTTGCCGCAGTCTCAGCGTCTACGTCTACGTACACAATGTCAATCGTGTCCCAACCTAATTGCTTTGCAGCGCGAAACGTGTGATTGCCTGCAAGGATCTCATTGTTATCTTTGTTTACCGTAATTGGTTTGTATTGACCGTACTTGGACAATGACTCAGCAATGAGATCCACGTTGCCCTTGCGTGGGTTTTTGGCGTATTCGTTAAGTTCTGTTACCTGTGCCTTGATAATTTCCATGACCCAACTCTACGCTTACTTGTAATCTTGCGTCAAGTAGATCGTCAATGCTGGCTGTCAGTAGTTCGCGCTTGCGCCAATCCATGCGGTTGCCAAATTCATCTGTTTTGAGCATTTTGTAGACGTGCGCAATTGCTTCGTCAATCTCAGCCAGCGTTAAATCCTGCTCAATCGTAAGTGTCATAAGCAGATACTACGATTTATTACGGGGTGCGCGCTTCTTTGGCTCAGGTTGCTCTGCTTGCCATTCCTCTTTGAGCAACACGTCGTAATTTTCAATCATAAACGCCAGATCCTCTTTGCCCCGTGATCGCAAACTGTCTGCAAACAGGTTCAGCGCGTCATGCACTCTTGGCTTGTCTAGTTTCATGCTTTACCCTTCTTGCGTCTGCGTAGGCAGTTACGTGATCCTCTAAATAAAACACAGCCTTGCCTTGTTTGCTTTTCCAAACCAGTTGCTTGCGAAACTGCAATTGACGCAAATGATTAAGTGTAATGTTCAAGCGCTCAGCAGTTTGTTCAGCCGATAGCCATACTGGATCTACCATGGCGCAGCCTCAGTCTGTTTAGGTGCGCGAGCGCCAGCCTTGATGATCTTTCCAATCTCAGTCACGTTCAACTCCAAGCCTGTTTTTTCAACGCCTTCTTTGGTGGTGTAGGTGCTTGGCTTCCATGATCCCTGAATAAGCACGCTATCGCCTTTGAATAAATTGTCCATAAGGATCTCTGACTTTTCACCCCACTGCACTGCTCTAAACCAAATTGTTTCGCCGTCAATCCAGACTTCGCCCTGCTTTACGCGTGGCGTGTAAGCCAAACTAAAACTGACAAACGCTTTGTTGTTCTTTGTAAACTTTAACTCAGGATCTGTCCCCAAGTTGCCCTTGATTACGATGTCCATATTTGCCTTCCTCTAGTGTAATTATTGTACCGTCATTTTGTAATAAAACAATTCCCCCGTTAGGCGTGTGCATTGGCGCTACGTCTGGCTCTTGCCATGAAGCAACCATAAACCCTTTGTCCTCAGCCCAAGTTGGGTTAGCGTGAATAGATCCAGTGCTCATGTTGTGACATGAGTGATGAATGCGCATAAGGTTGCTGGCGCTGTCTTTGCCCCCGCGTGACTTTAATTTGCGGTGGTGCAACGCCATTGTTGGTTGTTCAGGTCTGCCACAGGCTTCACAATAGCCCTGAGCGCGCTCAACAACCAGTGCAACAATCTTTGCGTCAATCGTCATCTTCATCATCTTCCCACTCTGCGGGATCCACGTTAGGTAGGTCTACGCGCAAAGGTAATCCAAATGGTGAAGTAGTCATCAGTACCACTTGCCTTTCTGCCAAAACGCCCAAGCCTTGCATGGCGTGGAGTATCTGTGGATAATGTATTTTATCCCACGATCTATTTGCACATGCGGGTGCAGATTTGGGGATAAACCCAAGATCTGAGGTATGCCGCCAGCGTGCTTACCGTTTACTTTAACGTGATTGCGAGCCTTTGGGTTCCACCCTGACTCTTTGCCCCACAGTGATGCCAAACAATTGTATTGCTTAGCACTGCCCCATATTGCATTGACTTTGTGCTGTGCGTATTGCTTTGGAGCCAACAGTTCAACGTAATTTGTTGGAGCCTGAGCCTGAACTGGGGAAGCAAACACAATTCCTACCGCTAATGCGGCGCTTAAAAGGATCTGTGAAAGACGCTTCAGCCCTTAGCCAATCGCCAACTTTCTGCAAACTTCGCAAGCGTTTGTACCGTAAATCCAACTGCCGCAAATGCAGCGCTTAATCATTGTGTCCATGTTTTTACCTTTCGGTTGATTTTGGGACAGGGTTTATTTTACGCTATTGCTATGCCGTATGGCACTTTGAAAATCTTGTTGTGCGTTTTGCCGTTAGGCTCAACCAGCACCGCTTCACGCTCATACTTGGCAAACCCGTAATCTATCACCTTATCGTAGGCGTGAACTGCGTCTAATGCGCAGTCATACATTTTGCTCCATGTCACAGATCCGTCTGTGACTATTTGCAACATGTATGCGTCAGGCTCAATCCCTGCAACCTTGTAATCAAACCAGTGTTCATTGCGTGGATCCTCAGCCTGATAAATGTTTTTGATCCTTGCTGCATACAGTCTGGCTTCTTCATCTGTATCAAAATCTTTGTTGCCGCGTGTCACGATCTTATTGACTGTGTATTCGTACTCCATTAGTTTGTCTCCCAACATTGATTGCACGTAATTTTGTCGTCAGCCTCAAATGTGTTGCTTGTCATATTTGTTCCGCATACTTGGCAAGATAGTGTCATGCTTTTTGTCCCTTCAAACTCATGTCATGTATGTCTACACACTTTGCACAAATTTGATAGCGCGCCTGTTCGCCATTGTCGTATTTGTACCACCTGTGCCAAAGTATGCGTGAGCCCTTACCGCACATTTCGCAGGCAATCATGACTGCGCCTTTGCCACGTGGTTTACGCTGCCTTGGATCCCGTACAGGCGTATTGCGTCATTGATGTCACGCCAAATCTGATCTTTAGCCAAACCAACCAACAATGATTGGCTTGTGGTTGTCTCACGTCCAATATATTGCGTCAACTCTGTGTCAATCTGCACTTCAATTTCAACTCGAAACTTAGTCATGGCTTCAATCCTTCTGGGCAATCAACTTGCTCCACTAAACAAGACTCAGGTATGTCCCAAATCCCCATTGCTGACGTAGCGCCAATCAGCGCCGTTAAAATTGCTAAATAAATAACTGCTGCGCGTATGCGCTTGCCACGTTTGGTAATCATTTGCCACCCCACATCTGAGCCAACTGGCGCGCCGTCATCATTGAATTTAATTGTTTTGCTTCAGGTGTGAGCGCGTAGCACTCAACGCATAGGCTGTTAGGAAACATTGCCAACGCAGGATTGACTTTGCTGCAAACTGAACAAACAAAAGTATCTGTGCTCATAATTATGCTCCAAACTTTTTAAGTAGAATTACCAACTGAGGTACGGTTATTTCACCGTTTTTAATTTCCTGATACAAAGTGCGCCCTCTGCGATCATTTGCAGTTCTAAAAGCAGCGTGAAATGTATTGAAATGCATACCTGATGCTTTGTGCGCTTCAATCATAAAATCTTCTAAATTGATTTTTGTTGTGCTCATAATTAGTTACCTGCCTTGCTTGTGTAGTTGTGATCGTATCTTTTGTGAAATTCAACTTCATACTCTACAAATGACCTTGACGCTCCGCCTGTAACTGTTTTCCAACCGCAAGAACATTCCGCGTCATAGCCCCATGTACCGCGCATTGTTGACTCGTAGCGGATCTTTTCGTTACCTGAGTATACAAACCACTTGATTGTTACTTTTGTATCGGTTGGAACTAACTTGAATTTGTACGCGCGCAATTCGCTTGCCCCGCTTGTATTTTTTTGATCTAACATTTTTTTGCCTTTCATTTAGTAGAGATCTATTTGATCTCAATAAAGAAATCATGACCTATAAATTACAAAAAGTCAAGACTATTCTCAAAGTTTTTTTAATTATTTTTTATTTATTTTTACGCTGCTTCAACCTGAGTTACAAACGTACCTTCTGAGGTGTACGCCAAAATTGAACCCTTATCAGTAATGACGTATCGGTACTCAGTACCCCAATCGTCACCACCCGCAACCAAAAATGGATCGCGCTCAGGATTGAGTTTGCCAATTCCCAAATCCACTGGGTCAATACCAATGCTTGACCATGATGTGGACATAATTCTGCGCTTGGTCTCTTCAACGCCAAACTGCTTGATGATTGACTGCAACGCTGGGATCATGTGTTCTGGGTATCCGTCCCAGTGACAGTAACGCCCAAACCATTCGTGTGTTGATGTAACTTTGATGTTGGGTTCAATTTCGTAACCTTCTGAACCCCATACCGCAATGATTGATCTAGTTGCCATGTTATTTGCCTTCTTTCTGTGTAGTGTTGTTAATTAATTTGTCCATACTTTTTGCTATTTCGCACGCCGCCTCAGGTGTGTAACCGTTTTCCAATAGCGTTTTAACGTATTCAATGTCCATGTTACTTTGCCTCCACTTCAACTATTTCAATAAAACGTAGGTGTGAGCGCTTTGACAATAGTATTGCGCTACTTTCAGCAGCCTTTAGGCTTGTGTGAAATGTTGCTCCAATGTTGTCGTCCGTTTGAGTCCATTCCACGTTTGCAAAGATTGCAGCGTGTGTGTATTGTTTGTTTTCTGATTTGCGTTGCAGTGAATAGCCAACTGTTTGAAATGTTGTAGCCATGTTTATGCACCTGCCTTTCCGTAATTAGCCATTTTGAATAGTAAATTTGGTGCAAACGCTTTTGCGCATTCATTACCAACAGCCCAGCAACCCATGTATCCAGCGTCGCTTTGTACGTCATACTCGGATCCGTTTTGAAGTCTGATTGAACCGCCTTCAATCACTTCTACGTACCAAGGATTAGCGCCAACTTTTCTACCGCATTGAACGCAATAAGTATCGTCCCAACCTACGTTTGATTTTGGTTCTGAAAAATTAGGTTGATCTCCCGCTTGAATTTTTGTTGTATTTACTGTCTTTTTTTGATCTAACATTTTGTGCCCCTTAGATTTAGTAGAAACCAACTTGGTCTCAATAAGATAATCTTCTGGGACAAAACAAAAAAAGTCGAGACTATTTCAAAAGTTTTTTTATTTATTTTTCAACAATCTGGATCTCAACTCCAGGTCTTTCGCCGTAGATTTTGATAGCCCTAATTTCGGTAACTTGGGCGTCATCTTTGTACGCTACCGCCGTCAATCCGTCTAATACCGCGCGTATCAACTTATCCAAATCAGGCGGTACAGTCGGTTCGGATCTTGTAACTGTTTTGGGTTTTTGAAAGATGAATACCATTGTCATTGAAATGGGTTTTGGCGACGGTTGAGCGCCAGCGTAGCGTGCAGCAATCGCAATTGACGCGCGCCATGTCGCAAGCGCTGAGCCTTGCGAGTGAAATATGTGTCCATTAACAGCAGACATTGACCCTTGTGGTACGGGTTTACCGTCTACTCTAAATTGGATCACACAATAATTGTAACCAATCCTGTAACAATTGCATGTTGGTCGCGTCCCTGCTGATCTGTACCGTACAAATCAACGGTTCCAAGTCGGTCTGGCGCGTCTACATACTTGACTGTTAATTCTTGATTGTTAATTACAACGTGATCGCCCATGTTGAGGTGCATAGGTTGAACAACGGTGGTTCTAATCATCTGCTGCTCCTTTGTTAGGTTACATAAATTGTAATTCATTTCAGTAATCTATGCCACCCAAATAAGGCTCTGAGTGCTGTTTTAAGGCAGTTGAGTCAATGTCCAACTCTGACTCTGAGGTACGCCTTTTGCAGCGCTCTCCAGCCCCGCTAGGTGCTTGCATCAGCCTTACTAGGCTTTCATGTCGGTCAAGATACATTTGATCCATTTCTGCAACCCAATTAGCCGTTTGCTCTTGCGACAATTCCAAATCATTGCGTTTTGATGCCTTGATTTTCTTAGGTGGTTTGATTACAAAAGTGCGCTCAGGCTCTTCCTCAATCCCCCAATAAAAAACCGTCATGTCAGTTTGGTATGCGTTTTCGGATCAGACTCTTGATTGACTCAGGCATCGGCACTGAGATCTCGCGTTGCGCCTCTTGTTCTGCAAACCAAGCCTGACTTGCCTTGCGATCTCGCTCATACTTAAGTCGCCCTGACTCAACTTCTTGCGCTTGCTTTTCTTCAATGCTGATCTCTCGCTGAGGCAACGGATCATCTGCCCAGCGTCCAGCGTTCAACCAAGTAGACGGGTGCGCGGTGTATGAAGGGTGCCTGTTGGGATCTCTGGCGTACTGCAATGCGCCGTTGATAATCAAATCTTGATCCTCAGCCTCAACCGCCTTGTCCCAAGCCTTCTTTGCTGCTGCCTTTCCTACCTTCAATGGATAGACTTTCCAAAACAAGTCGAAGGGTGTTTCTTTGGACGGTTCCATAGGAAGGTTCATAGGTCGCGAAAGTCGCCCCGTGGTAGGCGCGAGAGTCGCCCCGTCTCCGTCGCGAGAGTCGCCCCGTGACTTACGGGTGGTCTGAACGTCGCCCCGTAATGTTGCTAAGTTGATTGTGTATTTATGGGGTCTGCGATCCTCTCGGCACGTTGCAGATCCACCAGCACCCTTTTGTAACCAAATGTAACCTTTGGCTACCAATGAATTGACTGAGCGCTGAACAGTGCGAACGCTGATGCTGGCTTTGTTACCAATGGTGACTTGGCTGGGCCAAGCCTCAGTCCCGTCATCGCTTGCGTGATCTGCAATTACCAGCAAAACCATTTTTTCAGTCAGCGGTAGTTTTGTCAGCCACACTTCCGACATAAGACGTATGCTCAATTGCACTCCTAATCTGATCTAATGTAATGCCAAACTCCGACAATGACTGAAGCGCCCGTTGCCTTTGATTGGGGTATTTCAACGGTGAATAAAATGAAGCACGTTCAAGTGAGGTCATTCCACCCCACACTCCATAGCGCTCATGTTCATAAGCGTATTGAAAACACTTTCGCCATAGAGGACAGCGCGCGCATACTTCTCTGACCGCATTGATATACAAGTATGCGTCTGCGCTGCGCTCTTCTTCAACGCGGTAGAACAGATCGGTGTACATACCGCGACACTCAGCAATGTCCCAATTTACCTCTTCGTACTTGGGCAACCCACTTCTCCTGTCTGATCGTAATACGAGCAGTATTTTGTGCAAAAGAATGGTGCTTCTTCAGGCGCAGGCGCTGGCTCATTATTTTCAACAATTGACTTTATCTCTTGAAGCCACTCAATGCCCGCTAATGCTGTTGGCGCGTCGTAAATTTCTTTGTGAACGCGTATGTCTGCCATTTCACCGTCACGTGGAATTGCAACCAGCGCAACCTCATTGACCTTGTGCCCGTTTTGTTCAAGCAACCAGCCGTAAATCTGCACCTGCCAACGCTGTTGTTTTGACGGGAAGTACCGCAATGATTTGACCTTAGTTGTTTTCCAATCCACTACCAAACCAATGTCCTTAATAAATAGATCCACGTGACCTTTAAGATCCCCTGACGCAAATTCACCTTCAATAATAAAATTGTCGCCAAAAGGATCTTCACGCCTAATCGCCTTTTCAATCCCTGAGTGAATAAACGTCCCAAGAATTGCTGCAAGTGACTCTGTGTTTGGGTTAGTCTCAGGCGTTTGTTTCAACTCATGCCACACGCGCCTGCGACAACCACCAATACTGCTTGGACCAACCTCAACTTGAATTGAACGTGATCTGCTGGCGTCAAATGCGTTGAGAGATTTAACCAGCATTTCATTCAAATCAATCATTGTTGTCGCCGTTGCTTAGTTGAACAATCGCTTCATCTGTTGTTATGTTGTGTTTTTTGGCGTATGCATCAACGTAAGCAAAAAACACTGATTGCCCTAGCGGTGTTTGTGCAAATTCATTTTTGTCGCTCATGCTAACTCCATGCTTGTTCGCACTGATGTGCCAACTGATCTAGCAATGTCCACTTGGGTGCGTATGCGTGACGCGTTAGATCTTGCAGCGCGCACTGTTGCTTCAGCAATCGCCATTTTCAAATGCAAATCCTCAGCCGATACCAACGCCAAATCTGCTTTGTCTGAGACAGTAAGTTTTGTATCTTGTTTGCCTGATAGCGACAAACGCCCGTGTGCCAACGCCAATTCATACTTGGCTTTGGTTGTGTAATAAAGTTGTTCAGCCTCAGCCAGATCTTTGTGTGACTCATCTACTTCATGCGATAGCGCCCGCAGTTTTTGTTCGATCATTTGCGGTGTGACAATTTGACTCATGCTGGATCCTCAACCAACTGCAAATCGGGTGCAGTTTTCTTTTCTTCAATTAGCATTACCTTTACTGTGTCTGCGCTTATGTCCATTGGGTCAGGAAGCATTTGAAAACCTGTTTCTTCCATTGCCTGAGCCAATTTGCTTGGTGTTATGTCCAAACGCTTGGCTGTCTCGGTAATCCCAATTGCATTGACGTGAACCGCTGTTACCCAGCCTTGCGGTGCTTTGAATTTCTTTTGATTACTCATCTGTGTAATGCCCTTTCTAATTCTTTGTTGAGGTCTGATAGTCGTACTGTCATTGCGTCAATAATTTCTTCAATTGTCATTTCTTCAACCATTGCCTTAGTCATTCCCAACGCCAGCGCCAGTTGTCCGTAATCGTTTGTGTTGAGCGCTGCATTGACTTTTGCCATTGCGCTTAGCAATTCAAGTTTGTTCATTTCCACACCCAACCAATCACTTCTTTGTTGTCCTCTTCAAGTTTGCATAGCGCCACGCAGTTGATGTAATCAATGATTGTTTGACGATCAACCCCGTCAGCCAGATCTACCACCAACGTTAGTTTGCTTTGCCTACGCTTGGCAAGTTCCCTGCCGTTCACGTACGTATGCAATACGTAAACTGAAGATTTGCCGCGCTTTTCTTTCAAGCGTCTGATTACGCCTACCTTGTCTAAAACCGACAATTGACCTGACGCTGTGCCGTGATGCCAATTCATAATTTCTGCAAGTTCAAACCAAGTCAAACCGCGTTCGCCTTGCGCCCTGACGTGATTGAGAGTGAGTGATTGCGCCACAGTTGTAGCACCAGAACCTTCCCAACCCATAGTGCCAGCGTATGGCTTAAAAGATAGTTGTAAATCATCTGCGTCCGTCACAAACTTACTCACCTTTCAACTCCTGAGCGCGAGTGTTAAACAGGTCTTTAAGCGTTGTGCCGTTAAGCGGCAAATCTAAAATCTCTGCATTGCCCGCAAAAGATGAACGCAAAACGTCAATGCTTGCGATTGTTGGCAGCAAGGTCATGAGATCCTGCGCCTGTTTTACTTCTGTCTCGCTGTAAACCCTTGGCTTGGTTGCAGACATACGCGGTTCTTTGTTGTAGCGCTCAACCTTCTCCATTTCGGATCTGCTTGGGCGCGCACCAACTGGAGCGTCTAAACACAGCACTGAGTTGGAAATTGCACGCCCAATTGCTGAGGTCTCTCCATTTTCTAGGGCTGAAGTTTTGTTCACAGGCGACGCGCCAACAATCTCTTCAGCGTAGCCAGTTGCTACTGGGGTCATGTCGTCTCGGTCTAGGTATACCTCAGCCTTAACAATAAAACTACGGTCATTGTGAAATACCAGATCTGTCAATACTCTGGCTTCTGGGTATTTGGAGTACAGCCTGCGTAATCTGAGTTCTACCGTCTCGTACGCGTCAAGATCAAACTTACCTGCCATGCGCTTGCCTTTCGTTTGGGGAGCAGTGCCTGCTCTGTCCCGATAATTATGAGCCACAAATTACAAAAGTCAGGGATTGAGCCTGGCGAGTCGCGTGAAATTATTTGTAACCAGTGCCAAACTAGGGGTATGTCAAAAACACCTGAAACCCCGCCCAGTGGCAAAATCACTATTAGCCTGCACCAACTGTTTGTTGAGGTTGAGCATGAGGCTTCGTACCCAGATCAAATGACAGATCTAAGCAACCGTGTTCTTGAATTGTTTAAGGCTGCACTCAATCACTGCAAAGAAACAGGCATGGACATTCGTTCAACTGATCCGTTTATTTATGACGGTGACGATGAGGATGAAGATTAATCCAACCAAACTTTATACACAGCGGTGACGCGTCCCTTAACTGGGTCAATAAAATGTAAACGCTGAGACGGTGTGGCACTCGCTGCAAGCATTACACCCGCGTACCTATTGTCACTTTCCGTACTACCTGTTTGATAAACACTACCTTGACCGTTCGCCATTGCCCATTCTGAGTGCGTGTGGTAGTGACCAATGTATACGTCTCTGAACTCCCACGGATAAGATCCTGAGCGCCACTTGTTTGCGTGTTGAACGATTGCACCTGGTGAAGCAAATCCATTTCGCCCTACCTCATCTCCGTGAATTAGTAATGCGCGGTAGTTTCCAATCTCTACGCGCTGAATATCCTCAGGACAATCCTGCCACGTCAGTCGCTTCTCCCCTTGAAGCAACTGACGGGCAAGTTCATAACACATACGGTCAAAATTGTCTGAGCGTGGCACGTTGTCGCGCTTGGATCCAATGCGCCCATGATTACCCCACTCTGCAATGACTGTGACCTTTTCGTAGTTAGCCAGCGCATACCGCACAACATCAACGCAAAGTCGCGATACATTGACGTATTGCTCAAATAGCGTTGCGTCCACTTCAAATGCTTGCGTTGGAAAATTAAACAAACCCTCAACCATGTCTCCACCAAAACAAATTGTCACTTCTTTGACTGGGTGATCTGCTCTTTGGATCTCGGTAATGCGCACTGCTTTGTCACAAAATTCCAATACACGCTTGCGCATAATCTCGCTGTTGTATGAGGTGGTGCGCTTAGCGCCTTGCCAATCTGTCATGTGCCACAACGCAACCTCAGATTTTGTTTTGCGTTTATCTGCAACGGGTACTGCAACAGGTTCAATCTTGCCCATAGTCAGCATTGCGTCGTAGGCTGCTTGGTGTGAGGTCTCAACTAGATCCTGCGTGCGCTCTTTTGATTGACGTAGTTGTTTCTGCAACCGCATGAGCGCTTGACGCAACTCTTTTACGTCTGTGCTTTCAATTTCAGGCGGCAAATTCTTAAACTGCTCTTCAAGGCTCATCAGTTATCGCAATCTCTAATCCGTGTTGGGTGTATCCCTGTTTGTCGATCCAACTATCTTCATGCGCTGGGTTTACTGAGCACCGCACAGATTTAAAAAAATCCATCATCAGTGCAACCTTCCAAGCAGGTATGTCGTCAATACCTAACAGTGCGCCCCACCCTCTGCCCACTTGGGCAAAGTTAGCGTGAGCAGATCCGTATTCAATCTGCCTGTTGTTTAACACTTCATCTACTTTGGACATTTACAGGTATTCGTTCTATGCGCCATGATTGCTTCATTGCTTGTTTTGTATCCTTCAGCGCGCAATAGGCGCAGTATTGTTCTTTGTGAGATCCCGTTTGCCCACATCTCTTCAAGCGTTTTTTGATCCTCAGCCGTCATTGCATTGACTGTTAGCACGTATGGGCAAGGTTGATTAACAATGGTTTGTTTGTATCTATCTGCAAGCGTCATAGGGGTTGCCTCCACCGCAAATCGTAACGCAAAAAGAAACAACCGCCAACGCAAGACACGCTGGCGGTTGGATCTATTTTTACTACTTCTTTTTTGCTGCTGTCTTCTTAGCCAACTTGTCTGTTTCAATTTCAACCACGTCAGCCACTATGCCAAACGCTGGATCTTTGCTGTCCATGGCGCGCAAAGCAGGGCTGATTACGCCTGCTACTACTGCAACCACATACGCCCAAACGTCAGTGTTGTGAATTGTGATAAGTGGAGTAATTGCTACCAACACGCCACGCAAATAAGATTTAACTACCGCTGTCATTACTGAGTCCATGTCCTGCCCTCTCTATGGTCGTGCTACGCCCATTACCAATGAGTATGCACGCTTCTTTGTGTACACGCCGTCCCCGTTGGATTGCGAGCCTTTAGCGTCTCCTGAAGTATTACCCTCAATACACCAAAGATATTTTTTGCCGTCATTTTTAACTACTATGCCGACGTGATCTGCCTGAGCGTCAGCGTCAAACTGAAAGAACACAATGTCCCCCGCGCGCGCTTGACCCACTGGGACAATTTTGCCCTTTTTGCTAAACCATTTCAATCCTGCGTCACATAAGGCAAATCCCTTTTTGGTTTGCGCTGCAACCAGTTCAGATAGATCCGCCTGCGCATAACACCACGATACAAACATTGCGCACCAAGGTTGATTGTTCAATCCGTACCATTTGCCGTACTTTGTATCGTTGTTGCCTGTTTCTTGATAGCCCAGTTCGCCTTTTGCTGCGTCAATTACAATCATTTTGCCTCCAACAATAATGCGTAGATTGAGTCTACTCTGGCTTCCAATCGTTTAATTGAGTCGCCTTGACGGGTCTGTTCGTCTCTCATACTAGATCCTGAGTTGGGTTTCAGTTCAGCCAAGTATCCCTTGACCAAGTGACGCACGCCTACTGCAACCGCGCCAATAAGGGTTGAAACCCCTACGGCAAAACCAATCCACTCATTTACGCTCATGTTATGTCCAAGTCAGTATTCGTACGGTTCCGTTTGCGTCCACAATCTTGGCTTGATTGGTTGTTGTGTTCAACCAAGCGTCGCCAATACGTGGATTACTAGGGTCTGATGTTACAGCAGGAAAGGTAAAACGTGCCGCTGTTTCAAGCAACCGTAATCTGCGGTCAAGATCTGAAAACATAACGCGCAATTCAGGCGGTTGATTTATGTAAGCCATGACGCCTCAGTTCGTAGTCGTAGTTAAGGTCAATGTTACGCGCTCTGGACCATTTTCACCAGGTTGCACTTCAATACCCACAATACGATAAATCGCGTCCAACCCTGCTTGCACTGACGTACCTACGCCTGTTGCAGGAAAGCGCTCATCTGTAATACGTAATCTTGCGCTATCACCAATTGCATACGATCCGTAAACAGGGCTGACAAACGCAGGAACAACAAGCCTGATTGTTGTTGGAGGTAAGGACACAGCATTGACTTGACCCTGAGCCAGTTGCGCAAGATAGGTTGCATCAGTGACGTCAGAATAGTTTGCTTGTTCTTCGTACAGCGCCCAACCAGTAGACAGGATTGCACTATTTTGATACGTGGCAGATAATTTACCTTCGTTCGATCCAGCGCCCAACGCATACAAAGTATTAGCAATCAATGTGCCGTCTTCAGGGTATTCGTACTCTACCACGTTGCCAGCAGGAAACTCAAACAACAAAGCGCTTGGATTGGTTGCTGAATAATCTGCGCCAATTCTTGGGTAGCCTAAATTAAGAATTTTTGTAGGTGCGCCAGATCCGTCGTAAGCCACGTCAATGTTGAAATCAAAACCGTTTTGAGCGCGTGAAAGATCCTGCAACGCTGAATAGTAGGTTTTCTTTTCGTAGTTGTAATAAGTTTTAGACACTAACACGCCTGAAATCTCTACGCCCACTTGGACCCCAATGTTGCCAAACGGTACGCCCTGAGCCAGTGAAATAAGGTTTTGTGCAATAGTCAATTCGTCAATGTTGGTAAATACCTGATCTGAAGTAATGCGACGTTTATCAAAGTATGACTCAAACTCTTTAGCGTTAATTGACAAAACTTGATTGCCAGACTGATAGTTGCGGTTCCAGATAATCCCGCCCCACACCAACACCCCGTCACGATCCACGTAAACAGCGCATTTGCCTGGAATGGTTGAAGCGGTCACGTTAAATTTGGTTGAGTCCACGCCCGATAAAAGTATGTGACCCTGAAATGTGCCTGCTTGATTAAGTTGAGAACCAAACGAAACACCAGTTAAAGGCAACTCACCAATGATTGTATTGGTCAGCAAATCTGCAAACAGGTATCGGTATGTCGTAGTCATGCCGTTACTCTATCGTGTCAGTATTTGACTCCGTTGTTGGTGCTACAAACTTTTTTCCGTCATAAGTCCAGCCAATACCAGCAGGGTTACTGTCGTTGTATTCAATGCAAGTTTTTTCTGTAACTGTCTCTGCGATTTCTAATGAACCAGCAACAATAATGTTTTGAACAATATTGTCACTCAAAACTGCATAAGTAGCCATTTTGTTACCTTTCTTTTAGTAGTAAATAAGAATTGCGCCATTACCGCCAGCGCCACTTGCAGCAGCAGTTCCACCAACTGCGCCGCCACCGCCACCGCCACCTGACCCACCTGCACCACCAGAACGACCAGCAACAGTTCCATCGCCTGTTCCACCTTGCGAACCTGCGCCAGTAAGTCCAGTTCCACCAGAACCACCTGAAGCAGCAAAAGCGGAAGTAGAAGAAATACCAGCAGTGCCAGCACCAAATTTACCTGCTCCACCTGCTCCGCCTGTTGCGGTTCCTGAACTTGCACTATTGAAATACACTCCGCCGCCACCACCGCCAGCAAATATACCTGCTCCACCTGCTCCGCCTGTATTACTGGTAACACTTTGTGCACCGCCACCGCCACCGCCAGAAGTGTAATAAATACCGCCAGTACCAGCAGAAGGATTTCCAGAACTTGCTCCAGCGCCACCAGCGGCACCGTTAATAAACTTGTATGAAAAAGAACTGCCCAAACCGCCAGTCATCGTTGCTCCGTTGCCATTGCCTGCGCCACCTGCTCCGTTTGTTGAAGCAGCAGGTTGCGCTGTTCCAATTCCCCCGCCTTTACCGCCATAAGCATAAATAGAACCAAAGTTACTAATACCGCCGTCGTTTCCTATTGAACCAGTAGCCGCAGTTCCGCCAGCGCCAATAACAACAGAAGCGGCAGGTGTAACCCACCCTGAAAATACTGCGCCAGCACCACCGCCACCATTTCCTGTATTTGCGTTTCCACCACCACTTCCACCGCCACCTGCAAGCACAATAAATACTGCGTTGGGTGAACCGTTGTAAGTAATGGTTTGGCTTGAAGTAATTGTGTGTTGCAAAGTTAAACCAAGCGGAATACCACCTGAACCATCAACCGCAACATTACCACTAGCGGCAGGATATATACTTATTGGCATTATGCTATCTCCACTCCGCTAATATGAAAGTTGATTGAAGTTGCGCTTGCGCCACCTGTAATTGTGTTTGTAGTCAATAGCGTCTGTTTTAAGTCAATGTAAATAGTTGAGTTTGCAGCAATAGCCGTTGTCGTGTGAAGCGCAATTTGACCTGCTGCTGGACCCATAGCCATTGTAAATGTGCCTGCGCTTGAAGCAGTATTTGTGACCGCAATGTTGCTAACAATGGTTGTTGTTGAAGCAGGAACCGTGTACAAAACTGTTGTTGTAGTAAGTGAGGCTGCGGTTCTTGCTAATACCTTGGGTGTTGTAGCCATTTACATTGCTCCCATCAAAAAGCAGGTTAATTGTTGAAGTGTATCATCACTCAGATTTACCGTAACCGCGCCACTACTTCCGCCGCCGCTTAAACCTGTTCCAGCCGTCACAGCGGTAATGTCACCCACAGGTAGGTTCGTTGTTACGTCAACGCGCGTGTCCGTAATATTGGCGTTGGTAATTGACGTTGCGCCAGCGGCAACTGCGATAGTTGCTAATGAAATAGAGTTTTGAGGTATAGCAGGAGCCGTTGGTGAACTAGCAGGGGTTCCAGCAATGACTTGAAAAGTGACCGTGTTAGAAGAACCTGTGTAATACGCGTCCAAAATTGTCACAACAACGCGGTCAATTCTTGGATTAGAAGGGTTGGAAGTAGTGACGGTCAATTGAGTTGCTGCGTCATTGTAAAATTGATACACGCCCATATTGGTTGTGTAATTTCCAAC
>Ga0114959_10001718_pt1 | contig 18743 bp, 24 predicted proteins | sample C_130625_EF_Meta_FD_87317 | JGI IMG/M metagenome (GOLD analysis project Ga0114959, IMG submission 87317) | Freshwater microbial communities from Lake Croche, Canada to study carbon cycling - C_130625_EF_MetaG | ecosystem: Environmental > Aquatic > Freshwater > Lake | place: Lake Croche, Canada...
CCTCTGCCTCCTCCTCTGCTTCCACCTCTTCCTCCTCTTCCTCCTCTTCCTCCTCTTCCTCCTCTTCCTCCTCTTCCTCCTCTTCCTCCTCTTCCTCCTCCTCTGCTTCCTCCTCTTCCTCCTCTTCCTCCTCTTCCTCCTCTTCCTCCTCTTCCTCCTCTTCCTCCTCTTCCTCCTCTGTGTTATCCGCCAAAGGGGGCAAATCACAATTTTCAATAATCATATATGCAATGTTTGGAGTTTTTTCTTCTGAAGTCAATTCCGTTATTGATAATGCTTCATCCAGGACATCGTGTTGGATGTTAGACAAATTCAAATCGGACATTACCATGTTCATGTTATTCATATTATCAGAAAGAATTAAATTATCACCTAATTCCAAAATGATACGCTCAAGTGCCTTATTTTTAGCTTTCAACTTTTCAATACGTCGTACGAGTTTTTTATAAAGAGGAGACTGTAGCATATATTCATAATTGGCCTGATATTCTTTCATATTCTTGCGAGAGGCAACCGACAATTGATTCATTTTATTCCTATGTATAACATGAATCGTGTATCCTTTAAATCGATCAATTTTATCATTTCGTTAGACCAAAATTTCCACGAATTATACTAGTTTTACTAGGCCCGGCTTGTTTTTCACTTTGGCGTTTTACTTTATAAACACCACCGGCCTGTGTTGCTCCACCCTTTTTACCACCATAAATTCCGGTAATAAAGTCGTCTGTGTCTTCATGTAGTTCGGGCAGAATGCGGGTGAGGGGTTTGTCTACCACTAATAACATATGTTTCGAACCCAATAATTTACGATATTCTTGAATTGATAAATTTCCATAAAATTTATCTAATAAATAATATGGATTTGGCGCCGGCTTAATATTGTTTTTAAAATTATATATTTTACTATAGATTTGGTTTAATAAATGGTATCGCTCGAATTTTGTGGAATCATCAATATTTTCTTTCATTAAATAGGCAACTGCACATTCGGGTCGACAAAAAGATCCATATCCAAAAATGGATCCATTTGCTTCGGATTTGGGAATATAGCAAGGAGGATTGTCATATTCATAGGTACACCAAAAGCATGCGGAATTTTTATCATTCATTGTATTTTTGTATAAATTAATTTTCAGTTTTTTCAATTTGCTGTTTATATCCTTCATATTAGTATCGGATTCTTCTGAATCACTCATTTTAGATCTACACGAGCCACACAATGTTTCGGGTGGCAAAGGTGTTGAACATGGAACTGTGGCAGTATTAGAAGTAGAATAGGCGTAATTATTTGTGTTCGGATTTTCAATTTTAACCATGTCATTTTGATATGATGCAAATGGTTTTTCTTCGCTATAAGTCATAATCTCGGGCGGAATATTGGAATTATAATTCAATGGATCGTTTATTAATTTATTCATTTGAGTCGTATATTCATTAACGTCGGAGGTTGTGCATTTTAAATGTAAAATGACATTCGCAATTGGCTTTTCTTCTTCTTTTAGAGTATCACCTTTGATTAATAATTTTCCTCCTTTGGGCTTTCTACCGCGTTTTTTCCCATCATCGGTTTTAGGTGGCGTATTTATAATTTCTTCGATCGCCGTATGTATATTCTGCTTAAAAGAAACAGTTTCATCGACAACCGATAAATCAGTATAAGTTGGTGTAGGAGAAAATAAAATATCGCCATTTATCACGGAGGTTGTTTTCGTTTTCATGCGTTTCGATTTGGGTTTTTTATCCATTTCATATGCCGTTGCCATTAATTTATGAAAAAAATAGGCAAACGTTTTTAAGTGGTTTTGAAAAAGCTTTTATTCGTTTTTTTTCTGTGAATGTAATAAACAATTACGACATAAAGGGACATAATTATCTGATCCTATTACAATTTGTTCCGATTCTGTAGTAATTCTGTGTGAAAATACGGCCTCCGTTCCATCCTTACAGTAAGAACATAGCGCGTGTAATTTTGTAACTCGATCACATTGTGGGATCAAATCTAATACGCGGCCAAATTTTGCTTGTTTAAAATCTCCGTCCAAAGCACAAATATAAACACTTTTTTTGTATTTATTTACTAACAATAGAACGATGTCATATAAATCGGAAAAGAACTGCCCTTCATTGATAAGAATGACATCATTTTTAATTAAAGTCTCGGTGATAGAAGATAGATCGTTTGATTGTATGCAAGGAATCATAATGTGGTCGTGCGTAGATAACATAGTGTCGTGGTATCGAACGTCGTCAATATAATTAACAACTGCAATTTTTTTTTGAATGAATGCGTATTTTTTATATGTTTGTATTATCTGGGTCGTTTTGCCTGAAAACATGGGACCCAACCATAATTCCAAATATCCAGCGGTTTCGGTTGAGAGTGTCATTTTTCAAGTTTTATTGAAATGAAAACCGACATAAGAATACAAAATCAATTTTTCCAAAATGATATAACAAAAACATAATATATATCTCAAAGATGGAGGAAGACGTTTCAGGATCAATACCATGGATAGAAAAATACAGACCCAAACATTTTGATCATATTGTATTAGATCCAACAAATCGTGCTTTTTTTAAACAGATAATAGACGGATATTTTCCTAACCTGTTGTTTTATGGGCCACCTGGTACTGGAAAAACTACAACAATTATTAATTTGATACAGGAATATCAAACGAAACACAGTCACCCGAATAAAAGCAATGTGATTCATTTAAACGCATCGGATGAACGAGGTATCGATATTATAAGGAATCAAATTTATTCTTTTGTGAAATCACTTAATTTATTTGAAACAGGATTAAAATTCGTCATCTTAGATGAGGTGGATTATATGACAAAAAATGCACAACAGGCACTGAAATATTTGCTTCAAACCACATTGAATACAAATAATGTCCGGTTTATACTTATATGTAATTATATAAGTAAAATAGATGAGGCGCTACAAAACGAATTCATATGTGTTCGTTTCAATCAATTACCAAGAAAGGATATATATGAGTTTATTAAAATGATAACAAAAAATGAAAATATAGATATATCCGACGGGAATATTGATACAATATTAAAAATATTCCATTCCGACATTCGTAGCATGATAAATTATTTACAATTGAATCAAAATTTTTTGATAGAAGATTGGAATAATAAAACGTTGAACAATGATATTTTTGAAGAAATACGCGTGTTACTAAAAAAAATAAATTACACGCGAATTCATGAAATGATTATACTTTTACATAATATTAGTATACAATACAATGTGGATAAAAAACAAATTGTAACAGACTATTTTAATTATATTATTCGCAGTTATCCGTTGGAAGTTACACACGATTTTCTGAATGTCGCGAAAGAATGTTTACATGACGCGGACGTAAACCTTGATGACATGTTATATTATTTTGCATCTGCATTGTCTAAAATAAATGGTGTAGATAAATGCACATAGGTTATTCGCAAAAACGTCAAAAATGTCGGGGGTTTTTTGGAAGAGATGTGGCGATTACATTTGTTTCAATATCATATAATTCGGCACGTCGAAATAATTGAGTTATAAATGAATCTTCTATCGGTGAAAACGTTACTTGTTCAGGCGTATTTTCATAATAGGGTTTGGTCTTGTCATTATCGCTTCCTGTATATTTTTGATTCGAATTCGGTATTTTTATTTCGTTTGTAATAGGAAAATGAATCGAATTCGCCAGAGTATATTCTGTCGTTGTTTGTTCCATATATGATTATTCTATATTATATATATAATAATGATAAATTATTTTTCAGCCAAATTTTTGTTGTGTATAAACCAGACGTTGTAATACAAATGCGATACATAAAATTGAAACAATATAATGGTTTGATATGGATATTATAAAACAATGAACACTTTATTTGATGTAACCGTCGACGATGAATGGCGAAAATTTATATTAGGTCATCATGGAGCACCAATGGAAGATGAAATCATAAAACCACAACCCGAAAAATATACAGAAGTAGGGGATATGAATGTGATCGATGAGTCTTTGCCTAAATGTGATGAATTGAACATCTCTACTAAAACCAAAGTATTGTTTTTAAACCAAGAGATTGATATTCAAAATATATTTTGGGAAATTCCAATTCTTGAATACTGGAAGCCAGAAACAGGGGTTGTGAAGAAACAAATGAAAATCATATCAAAAACACTGGAAGAATTTGAGGAATATAAAAAACGGCTCGAAAATATACCTTATTATACAGAACATATAATCAAGCAAATAAATAATCCAGCGGCGCGCAGGATTAAATTTAAAGATGAGCGAAAGATCACTGTTGGCATTTCACGGAAGGATATTATGAATTTTCGCAGCAAGGTAAAAAATGCGTTTTATAACTGTTTTGCAATGATTCTTCGGTTTCCAATTGATAAAACGTACAAAGAAATACATGTAAAAATATTCAATACAGGTAAGATGGAGATTCCCGGAATATTAGATATCGGCATGTTAACGACGGTAAAAAACCAAATATTGGATATACTGCGACTCCATGTTACTAAACCACCTGAATTTATAAACAATGAAAATCGCGACAGTGTGTTGATCAACTCAAATTTTAACTGTGGGTTTTATATAAATCGCGAAAAACTCTATCACATTCTGCGCACAAAATATAATATAGAAACAATGTATGATTCATGTAGTTATCCGGGCGTAAAATGTAAATTCTATTTTAACAACGATAATGGATTTGATGAAACGATACAATGTGGTTATATACGAACGGAAGATCATAAACAAAAGCGCAATGAATTGTCAGATAATAAAAGATACACAGAAGTATCTTTTATGATATTTCGCACAGGTAGTTGTTTAATTGTAGGCAATTGTTCTGAGCCAATATTGCGATATATATATGCTTTTATCAAACGAATTTTGTCAGCTGAATATAAAATCATTATGACGTTATCAGAGGATCCCATTTTGAAAAACAAAAAATCAAAAATTCGAAAGAAGATGATATCCATTACGATGACGTCAACAGTCAATGCATAATATTTGTTTTATCCATAATGTGTGGTTATGTGTATTAATAATAGAATCTATTTGTTGAATATCTATGCCGGGTATTTTTTTTATCAATGTATTTATTTCGTTTTTCGAAAGGGTCGCGAGTCCTTTTAATATATCTGACCATTCAGAAAAGGAAACCGGGTTTTCGTTACCATTCGTTCGTTCGATTAATAAATATAATAATTTATATAATTTGGTATCATGAAACTGTAGAAGGATGTTTTGTATGACATTTTTATCATAATTATCTATCATTGGTTTAAATTGATCAATTGCCAAGATCGCATCAACCCATTCATATAGATCCTTAAAAATGGAGTTGTAGGGGGTGGATTCAAGATTACGCGGATATTTTTCAAATATTCGGGTGTATACAAATATAGAAGGAGCAATTATTTGTGATGATTTTTGGTTTGCCATTTTGTCATTGTTTGACAATATATCTATTACGTGTCTTTTATTTTTAACCGATGACGGTACGTGTTTTAAATATATTTGTTTGATATATTCTAAATATAATAGATAGGATCGTTGTGTTTGTGTAAAATATTCCTCGATATTTGGCAAAATATTATGAAGAAGCGCAAAAACATGAAGTAATAATTTGATACCCGTTTGTATAATTGAAATTGCATCACATGAGTTTAGAATTTCAGGTGAATGACTAATTTGCAATAAATACTCGTTTAAATGGATTACGAATATTTTGATAATCATTTCCGAATTTACCGGTTTCGGTTGTTTTTCAGAATTAGTTTCAAACGACATTCATATATTTATAATATATATTTATGTAAATAACTACTTAAAGTCAAAAAAAATGTATATATTATTATTATGAGTAAATCATTGACAACAACCACTACGGGTGGCACAACATCTACTACACAATTGGGGTGTAGATTGCCCGATAATACCACATTACAGCATGCGCTTAAATTATCGATTGTAGAGGATAAACCAATTATGTTGGATTACTGGACAAGCTCTTTGGATAAAACAGTATTAATAGGGGTGAAGGAAAACCAAGAGAAATTGTTGGTAAAAAGCGAGGATGAATACACAAGTCCGATTGCTAAAATATATAAAGTGGGAATGGAGTATATTATTGTTACCGAAAACTCGATTTATTTGGTGGATGTGAATATACCAACCAAACGAATATCTTCTTAATGTCTATCTATTCCAGATTGTCGTTCTAATAGCAATGTTTATTTGAAAATATTGCTATTTTATGAAAAATTGAATGGTTTGCGGTCGTTAAATAAACCTGCAATCAAAGTGAAAATGCATTATATAATACTGAACAACGCATATGGTATCTTTTCGGAAAAGATCAACGGGGTGTATATTCCAATAGCTGATATAGACCATAAAATAACATATTATAAAGACGATTATTCGGGCATTATGATTCAACATTGTGGGTTTTCATTGTGCTGGAAGATTATAGACGTGTTTCAGTCGTTTACAATTGCGCGGCTTAAAAACCGTATACCGAATAATATTCCGTTAGATAAACCTAAAAATATATATTGGGAAGTGGCTACAGAGCATAAAACTCAATATTTTGAAATTCAGCCCCAGATTCAAATATTATAGCAATTGTTCTAATGCCGCTATTTGTTCATTGGTCAATGAATCTGGAAATGTAACAGAAAATTCGATCACCAAATTTCCTACATTTCCATCCCGACTCATTCCTAAACCAGGCACAATCTTTTTGTAATTGGGGTATATAATAGTATGATTGGTCTTATTATTGAGCGACAGCAATTTGCCATTTAAATGTATGATCTCTAGTAAAAATCCACATAATGATTCTTTCAATGTGATTTCTTTTTGATAAATCAGATTTAAACCTTGTCGTTTAAATACCGTATTGTTTTGTATTTGTATCGCAATTTGAACGTCTCCTTTACACTGTTCATTTATAATGTTTCCCTTGTTCTGTAAAACCAAATGTTCATTCTCATCAATTCCAGCTGGAATATTTAAATAGAATGTTTCTTCTTCCTGCACCTTCATATTTCCAAGCATTTTCCATCTCGTTAAACTGATGGGTATGGCACATCCATGATAAGCCTGCTCCATAGTGATTGATAAGTTGATCGGAATGGGTTGAGGTTTTTGAAACATATTTTGTGGTACTCCATTGTGGAAAATGCGAATACCCGGCGGCATTCCACCATTAAAAAACATATTGAATATATTATTTATGTCGTCCATTCCATTCATATTTCCTTGATGGAAACCATGTGGCATAAAACCGGGAGGAAAACCTGACATATTTGCTGGATTATCATATTCTTGGCGTTTTTGTGGATCGCTTAAAATTTCATATGCCTCGTTAATTTTGCGTATTTTTTTTTCTGCATCCGCTGTTGGATTGCGATCAGGATGATATTGTAGAGATAATTTACGGTAAGCCTTTTTGATATCTTGATCATTTGCGTCTTTGGAAACCTCGAGAATGGAATAAAGATCGTCGGCCATTTTGTAATTTATCTATCGATATATTTTTATATTATGTAACACATAATAATATAAATATATATGTGAATAAATATCTAATGTCTAATACTACGTTTATTGTAAAATATAAGCCTTATTATCTCGATGATTTTTGTGTCCAAGATTCTTTCAAAAAAATGATCCGCTTATTTCTTGAAATAGACGACTTGAACATTTTAATCAATGGCTCGACGTCATCGGGTAAAACATCTATGTTATATGCAATTATACGTGAATATTATGGTTTGGGTCGTTATCAAAACATTCCTGAAAATAATATTATGTTTATTAATAGCTTGAAAGAACAGGGGATAAACTATTTCCGAAATGAAATGAAATGTTTTTGTCAATCCAGGTGTTCGATTCATGGCAAAAAGAAAATGATTGTAGTGGATGATGTAGATATGGTGAATGAACAGTGTCAGCAAGTGTTTCGTAATTATATTGACAAATATAAAAATAATGTTCATTTTGTATTTGCATGTTCCAATTTGCAAAAGGTTATTGAAAGTATACAGTCCAGAATACATATTTTGAAATTGGAACCCGCGACATCGGATCAACTACGCTTCATTCTGCAAAAAATTACCGAAAAGGAAGATATTCATTTGTCAAATGATGCAAAGGAATATTTATTGGTTTTTTCGAATCACTCGATTCGACAACTTATTAATTTTTTGGAAAAAATACATTTGATGAAAATCACCATCAATTCCGATGTAAATAAGCCGATTGATTTAGAAACATGTAAATCCTATTGTTCGACCATTTCATTCCAATTGTTTGAAACGTATATCGAATGCATCAAAAAAAGGGAACTTGTTAAAGGGATAAATATATTATATTCTATGCATGACTATGGATATTCGGTGATAGATATTTTTGATTATTTGTTTTTTTTTATAAAAATAACCACATTATTAACAGAAGATGAAAAATACAAAATTATACCATTCTTGTGTAAATATATAACCTTTTTTTATAATTTACATGAAAATATGATAGAATTGGCTTTATTTACTAGTGATTTGATTCAAAATCTATGATTTTTCATTATTCAGAAGTGGTTTCATAAAGAAAAGTGCAATCATCTGACGTATATTGATCAGAATAAGAAAATGTAGGATGCTCTATATTAAATGTTTGCCCGAATGCCCGCTTTCTTCCAAACAAGGGATATTTTTTTATAAAATAGTCCAATTTATTTTTTAATTTATCATAACAGCAGTGGTTTTTATAGGTTTGTGACATAGAGTATGTATGAATGATATAGAGTAGCAAATAAGGTCGCATAATATCGACTAAAAGATTCATAGGAAAATCCTTGTGTATGCACCATCGCCGGTTTTCGTCCACGAATCGGATCATCTTTTTCACATATGGATATAAAATGGTAGATGAGGAATTTTTAACAAATTCGTCGATGTATTTATCACGTATAATTGTTTCATTTTCATATACAAAACGATCTATGTCAAATTCACACTGATAAAACAATTCGAATAATAAGGGGATCTTATAATCAGATGAACGTATAGCTCGATAAATAGCATATAAAATGGCATTTGAAAATGGTATATTTGTGTATGGGTTTTTAGGATTTAACGAGTCGACGAAAAATTCACCGCAACAATTCATTAAAGATTTGTTGATTATGTTTATTAAATCTGATAATTTGAACATATAACCGCAACCCGCCTGTTGTATGATTATAGATGATACTTTTGTGGTATCAATGGGGTTTAAATATAAATCACAATTATATCTGATTTTTGTATTATGTTTACGCCAATGGTTTGCAAATTTTAAAAGGGCGTAATAATGTCGCTGCGCATCACAATAATAACCAAGTACTTGCTCACGCATTCCATCAGAATAAAAGGGGCAGTTTAATGTGCTCTTTAGTTCGATGAATTTTTTCATCGGGTTGTCCAGAATATTTAATACCGAAAAATAAATAGCAAACGATAACGGGTGTTTGAATTGCTGGTCTTGACCATTGTCTACCGAATAAACGTCTTTCCAAAATTGCTTCCGTATTTCATCGGTCGTTTTATACTTCCTTAAGCAAATGTCCGAATTGATTTGTTTTAAAAGTAGGGATGTGATGATATTTGTCATTCTTCCTTACACAATCAATTACATTTTATATTTTTTTGAAAGAATATATGTTTTGATACATCAATGCGAAAAAACATGAATAAAAAGGTATGATTTAACTATAGTAAAGGCGTGTGTATGTCTGATCCGCACAAATATAATCCCGAATTGCCACCTGAATATGTTATGCAATCTGGTACACCTCCCCCCACAAACGCTGTTATAGCCAATGTAGATATTAATGATATTCGCTCTCCGAATGATTTTAAGGGCATTTCCTTTTCAAAATATAAAAAAACGGATGTGCGCGACCAATTTATCGCATCTATGTCAAAAGGCAAAATCGAACCAGCGTGTTATTGGTGTGCTGAATTAATTTGTGCTGGACATTTTAGTGATGCTTGGGAAACGATTTTATATTATATGTCTAAGCATATACATTTAGGTAATCCGAAATTGCCGATTTATATAGAAATGCGATACGAAGCGTTTCGAAATATTATGAAAAACGGGTTTGTTATTCATGAATTTGAAGTTCGAAATAAAGAGGCGATACGTAAATTGTTTGCCGAAATCATTTGTACACTCACCCTTTCTAATAAAAAACCGAGTTTTGAGTCTATTAAAATCAACCGCGAAGAAGAATTCGATATGACGCAAATGACAGAACGTCTGAAAGCACCAAATATGAGTTATGCTGAGACGGTATGGAAAGCGAAGGACCCAAAAGAATTATTTATTGCATTGAATGAGTTTTCTTATCGGATAACGAGTGGATCGGCAAACATGATGGCGGCTTGTTACTGGATCGAATGGGTAATCGAATTCGATAATATTTGTCGCAAACGAAAAGAGGTTTGTCGATGTGAACGTCGTAGCAAATATATGGTTGAAAACAAATACCAAATGGACGTAATATGGGTATTTTGGGATGCTCTTTTTCATTATTGTGTGTTATTAAAGAACCCTCTTCTAGAGAAAACGCTATCGGCCATCAATCGTTTGTTTTGCATAAAATATACTACGGCTTGCTGTAAAAAAAGGCGATATATGCTATATTATGCAATCGGATTATTAACTGAACCCGTACAAATGAATGTGGATATTTTACCAAATAAACAAACATTGCAAAATGTGGTTTCACAAATCAATCAAGTATATAAACAAATCAAGAAAAATGAAGAGGCACCCAAGACGGATTATTTATTCAATGGGTTCGATAAACAACGGGCGTTGGAACGAACGATGAAACAATTGGAAATTCTTGGCCAAATTGACGAGAAAAATCGCGTCGATACAAATGGTAATGAAAGATAATAATTACATCTACTTTAGTGGTATGTAGATTTTTATAGATTTTTATATTTTAGGGATTTTTATAAAATTATTTTAGTTTAATAATTTTATCAGCTTATACAAATATGAATATTGTAATTTTTAGCGGTTTCGAATTCCATTATGAAATGTTTGGATATATTATTTATTATTGTAAAATAAAAAATATAAATTAACTATTTATTGTAATCTTGACACTGGTAAACTATTTGAAATATTATACAAAGCGAATTATTTATTAACAGATGTATTCCATAATTTAGATCATATCAATCGTTCAATGTCTGGCTCGATTCCATTGTCATTTTCAACGTTGACGCCTCTGATTATTTCTAGAGAAACGAATGCGTATTATCAATTCAAAAATGTAATAGAATATGATAAAGATAGCACAGAAAATATAGTGTTGGAAAATATCGACTTTCATTTGATCGAACAAGAACGCGAAGATATGTTGAATAAAAACGTTGCCTTGTTTGATAAAGTGTTGTCATAATTAGAAAAAGGATCCGAAACCTCCCCCTAAAATGCTATTCGCTGCAACAGGTCCTGTGTACCCTCCGAAATCACCACCATAATTCATGTTTGATGAAGGTGGTGGAGTAGATATAGCAGGGGGCTTTGTTGTTGCGACTGGTGCGGGTGGAAACATGTCTGTTTGGAATTGAGAATTATCTAAATAATCGGCTTGACTCACATTGTGTCTAGATGTTTTGGCTGCATTCTTGCCGCGCGGTTCTGTCGCTGGACCATTCCATAACTCATCTAAACGATCTACTAAAATATTCACTTTGATTCCCAGCTTCGTCTGAATGCTTAATACAATGACTAAAAAGGCCAATATAACATTGGTCAATGTTAGCGTCTCGTATTTGAAACCGCTATAGGTGGGAACGTAACTGATCATTCGATGAATTACAACAATCCCGCAAAACATGACAATCAGTTGGATGAATATTTCGACTAAAAGTTCTAGTGAAGATTTGTCTGAATCGGCCTCCGGAATAAATCGTTGAATCAATTTGTTTAGGATAACAATAGGAATAACGCCTAAAGTTGCATATTGGACTACATTTAATACTTCGGCCTTTCCCTCTTCTGTGGTTGAAAAAATGTGTGATAAAAACCCTTTTTTATTATTCTCTCTTACTTCTTGTAAAATATCCATCTTATATAGATTTCTTTAGAAAATAATAAGCCTTTATGTTTGACATTTTGCATATATTTAGGCATTGAAGCGTAATTTAGCGATATGAAGTAGAGTACATATTTTATGCGTTAAAAATGATATACAGGTTTGTTTTATAAATATATACTCGATGAGCGCAGCATTAGCATCGGCAAAAAAGAGAGCTTCGATTTCTGTAAATAATAACAACGTAGGTGTCGAACAAAAATATAATAGTAACTCTAAAAACGCTGTAAATGTCCACCAACCCGAAACAAAAATACTCACCCTACAAGAAATTATTCCGCATTTCGATAATAGAATTACACATTTGGAACGATTAGTATCTAGCTCTGTTTCTTTAAACGATCATCAAAACCATACAGAAAACTTTCAAGAAGTATTAAATGAATTTATGAATGATCATATTATGGAATTTAACCATAGATATGAAATGCTTGCAGTTGAGATCGTGGAAATGAAAAATGCGATTATGAAATTACAGAGTCATATAATAGATATCAATAAGACTCTTTTGCATAGCGAAGATCGTATGCGTATACCGTCAGATTTTGATCTTCAAACAAATGACGATGTAGTCAAACAGGATCAAAACAACGAAACGGAATTGGAGATCAACCAATAGCCATTTCATAAATTTTAATCGCTTATATTTATTTTGTTACCAATTGTGCTAACAAAATTGTTGAATTAGAAATTTTATTTTATAAAATTCTCAAAGAGGTATAATTTACCTACCACTAATCTGTAAAATAGACTTCGTTATAATATAATAAGTATGTTCTATAAATACTACATATATGCAACAAGAAACATTGGAATCCAAGATTGAAAAGTTACAAAACAAATATTATAGTGAAAACCCTCGATCCTTCATTTTCCCGTTCAAACATGCGCAAAAAATGGGTTGTGCCCAAGAAATAATACGCGAATTGGATATTGATATATTGTGTTCCAGGATGGCTTATAAACAATCAAATGCGCCTTATATTTATTTCGACTATACCGTTTTTAAAACGTTCGCTCATCCATCTATCTATAAACGGGTAAATGAATTTATGACTCATATGATCGTTGATTGTGTCAAAGAACATGGACGCGTGAATATTCACGTTGATTTAAATACATTTACTATAACAGCCGCACAAAGATACAAGGGCATCATCGTCGATTTTTGTACCCAATGTTTAACGGGGGTCGCACCATGCATCGAAACAATCTATCTCCATCATTCGCCTAAAATGTTAGCAGCAATCACAAGTTTATTTACGGGGTTTATTGATGATTCCATCAAACATAAAATCGTGATGGTCTAATATCTATACTATGTTGCCGATATCCTCGAAAAGAGATTATAATACATTTAGGAAAAAGTATAAAAATAAGGTTTGTAATAACAACATATAATATGGAATTCACCCTTTATGAAAATGCAAAGATCGAATCTTTTGCGATGATTTTTCAACATATAAAGTTTTTCACGGAACAAATCAATGTTTCCTTTACTCCCGAATTTATGTGTTTCCAGACAATGGATAAAACGCGAGTTTCTATTGTTGATGTATTGTTACCCGCTGGTTGGTTTGATGAATATAGGTGCACAGAAACATGTACGGTCGGTATAAATACGACCTTTTTATTTAAAGTATTGAATGTATGTGATAAACAACAGTCACTTACCATTCAATATGACAATGAAAATGCGGATACGCTTTTTGTGAATATTTTAAATAAAGAGGGTGCAGGAGCAACTACACAAAAAATGACACTGGATAAACATTTTGAAATTCCCTTGATGGAAATTATTGACGACGAACTGTTACATATACCCGAAATAGAATATCAAGCTGAGTTATCCATTCCTTCTTCGGTATTGGCCAAAATACTATCGATCAATTGAAATTATTTGGTGATTCGCTGGATATCGAATGTTCCGAAGAAAAGATACAGATGGTATCGACGAGTGTTGAAACGGGCAAAATGTCGGTCGATATTCCGATCGATGATCTAAACTCATTTGCCATAAATGAGGGGGAAGAGCTGTCGCTATCTTTTAGTTTATCACATATGCATCATATTTGTTTGTATAGCAAAATCGCTCCTCATGTAGATGTATTTTTGCGTGCGGATTATCCCATTCGATTGATGTATCGATTGTCAAATGAGGAAGGTCTTGGTGGGGCAAGAATTGTATTTTATCTCGCACCGAAGATCAGTGATGATTAGAATGATCGATTTTGAACAGTAAATTATTTATTCCAACAAATAAATATTTTGCGGCACTGTTATAGTTCGTTTAATATATAAATTATCAGTGAGACTATATTATAGTTGATAGTCATGCAAGGTTTATTATCTATATCTATCTTTTTAGCTGTTTTAATCATTTATATATACATCACGAACCAGTATAAAAAAAGCCAAGATCTCGAAATCTATGAAATGGATTATACGACCAATGCGCATTTACAGGAGGTTTGTGATGTCCGACAACCGGTTTTATTCAATTTCGATCATATATATCCACAATTATTTAGCCAAAGTTTTACTCAAACCATTCGCCAATCGGATATGTGTGATATCAGTGTGAAAGATACGAAAGATTATTATAAATCATTGGGCGAAAATAAGTCCGTAGACCCTGTAACGGTCACTTTACAATGTGCCGAACAACTATTTAGAAACGATAAAACCGCTCATTTCTTTTCAGAAAACAACGCTGGTTTCTTGGAATATTCAGAGCTACTAAATCAAATAACGCCACTCAATGAGTTTTTGGCCCCCTCTTTTACAATAAATACGTCCACCGATTTATTATTTGCTTCGAATAATACTGTAACCCCTTTTCGCTATCACAACTATTATCGTAAATATTTATGCGTAACTACCGGCCGCATACGAATCAAGATGGCGCCTTGGAAATATAGTCCCCTGTTACATCCAGTCCAAGATTATGAACATTATGATTTTCGATCACCTATACATCCGCTGCATCCCGCACCAGAATATTTGGCCAATTTCGAAAAAATCAAATTCTTGGAATTCGAAGCGAGCACGGGTGCGATCGTATTTATACCCTCATATTGGTGGTATTCCATCAAATATTTGGAATGTGATAAATATCTTGGAAGCACTGTTGTTTCGCTTTCTTATACAACTCTCATGAATGGTGTTGCGAATTTACCCGATTTACTTTTGTATTGGTTACAACAATATAATATCAACGAAAAAATTAACTTGAAAAAACATGACGGTGCTAACATTACAGTTATCGACCCGCCCACTATCGTCCAAGAATCCATAAATAATGAAACTAAGGTAGACGAACCGACCAATAAAATATCAGAATAGTATATAGGCAAATGAACGTGATAAAACGCGTCCTATTGTCGACAGTATTACTACTCGTCTTGGATTTTATCTATATTAGTGCTACCAAGTCCGCATTTGAAACCCAGATTGTGGAAATCCAGCGCGTATTTATGAAGGTAAAATGGTTACCAGCCATCGTTTGTTACTTTTTCTTGATATTCGGTTTGAATTATTTTATTTTGCGCACTCATCGCCCCGTTTTAGATGCGTTTATTCTTGGGTTGGTGATATACGGAGTCTATGATATGACCAATCTAGCCTTATTTAAGAAATGGAATTGGCGTTTGGCATGTATGGATACTTTATGGGGAGGAGTATTAATGGCGCTGACCACCGCCATCGTTTATTCATTGTAAACCAATGGATTGGACCGGTTACTTTTCGCATCACATAACTTATGAGATGCGAAAAGTTGTAAATATTTACAAGTAAAACGACATAAGTATTTACTGCTAGTTCTTTGTACAATGGACGTCCCCCGTATTCTTTGCTTGTTTGATGTGGACGGGACATTAACGCCGGCCCGACAATCGGCTTCGCAAGAAATCAAGGATTTTTTACAGGATCTGCGAAAAAGAGCAACTGTAGGAATTGTGGGCGGGAGTGATTTAGCAAAGCAACAGGAACAGCCGGGTGAAAATATTGTCAATGAAGTGGATTACAACTTTTCCGAAAATGGGCTAGTCGCTTATACACCTTTGGACATTTAAGTTCGCACAAAATATGAGTATTTTTTCTTAATTTATTATATGAATAAATACAAAAGTGATGATTATAAATTAGGTGCGGTTAAATATTATTTGAAACATAATGATAGTATGGATAAAGTATGTGAGATATTTGATTGTAAGAAAAGCACACTAAAAGGGTGGATTGATAGATATAGAAATACTAAAAATATTACAAGAAAAATAGAAAACCTATATCATACAAGATAAATAACGAACAAGTTAGAAGTGCTGTAAATATGATTGATAAGAACGAACAACTTACGATGGATGAACTTTTATTTTCTATGAAACAAAAATATAAGGACTTGGATATTACCAGACGCCATTTAGGTAGAGTTATTAGAGCAAACAATAGAACACGAAAACGAACTCGTCATCAACATTATCCAAAAGAACGCAGAAAACAACTTACTGACAAAAATAAAGAAATGGAAGCATTTTATAATGAAGTTCATAAATATCCTCTCGATAAGATTATTTGCTTGGATGAAACCAGCGTTGGTTCTCATTTGAAACCTTCATATAGTAGATGTTATATTGGTAAGCGTTGTGTAATCAAAACAAATAATAATTTTGTATTTCGTAGTTTTACTTTGTTAGTTGCTATCAATAATTCAAAATGCGTAGGAAAAATATTTTATGAAAAAGGTGGAACAACCAAAGAAAGAATGGTAGAGTTTATAGAAACACAAATAGAACCTAAATATAAAGACCATCTCATCATATTAGATAATGCGAAAAGTCATAATAATGATATGGTAAAAGAAGCAATACTAAAAAGTGGTAATCAATATTTATTTACCATACCGTATAGTCCAGTTACAAACGCAGTTGAAATGTATTTTAACCAGATAAAAACATATATTAAGAAAAATCGAGATGTATATACATTTGAAGGACTGGAAAAGAATATTAATAAAGCGATAGATAAAGTGAAACCAGAAAATTATAAGAATTATTTTCAATATGCTTACGGAATAAAAGATGATATGATTTATAAGCGAAAACCATCAACTCGTAAGTGTAGATTAAAAAATTATAAGTTATAATTTACTTAAAAATTATTTATGTAAATTATATAGCAACAAATATGGAACGAGATTTTGATTATGAAAATAATAATATAGCATATGATTGTCAATATACAAAAGAAGACGGCGGGGGAATAAAATGTAAAAATTATGAAGTTTGTCAAGCAGTTTTACCAAAATGGTGGTTTGAATGTAAGGGAAATTATTTATGTACTAATTGTCATATGATGTTTGGAACTTGGAGAAGTGGTGATTATACCCAAACAGGTAAAGGAATATTAAATACATTTGATAATATTGAATGTCCTGTATGTCTTGAACATAAAAAAGGTATATCATACCCAAGATGTAATCATATGGTATGTATCGAATGTTTCAAAAGATGTATCTATGGTGACGAGACAGGACAACCAATATTCCCATATCCTGATATAGAAGATGAATATGATGAAGATCCAGAAAATCCAAAGTGGAAAAATGATTATCCATTAATTGAGATATATCAAAGAGATTATGATAATTGGGAAAATAACAAAAATGAAAAATATGAAAACGAATCTAATATTCGGTTGTGTCCTGTATGCCGTTCGTAATCATTATTTACATAAAAAATATAAAAATTATTTATGTAAATTATATAAATAATGCGACTAAAAAGTGAATTGTATAAAAAAGAACAAGATGATATTATAGACAAAATTATTAGCATATTAGATTTGGAAAATAAAAACACATATACACTATATGAATTAGACAAAAATCAAGAAATACAAAAGCATATAATGGAACTTATACCAGAAATACGAAAATGGTTTGCTTTTAACAATATGAAAGCGGTTGGAGAGCCAAATCGAATAAAACGCCCTTGGTTGTCTATTATTAAAAATCTTCTCAAATCCAAATATATAATAGAAAATAATGAGCAACAATTCAAAGTAAATGAAAAATGGATAAAATCGCCAATATATATTTTTACGAAAGTTTAGGGATTTTTACTTAATTTATTATAATTAGGGAAACTTACTTAAAATAATATCTTTGTATAGTATATAGAATGGAAAAGGCAAAAGAGAAACCACCAGAGTTTTTCAAATCCATTAAAACCTCACTTAAAAGTGTTTTGAAACATCCCGAAATCAATACCAAAATATTAAATGATGCTGTTGTAAAATCCAACAAAATTGTTATTCACACATTACAATTTCTCAAATTGTATTTATTAGATTATTACGAAAACAATAATCAAACACTACCAGTAATAAGCAAAGAACTTATCAATAATTCTATGAAAGTTGTTTGTGGTGAAAAAACTGAAAAGAGAGGAAAACCAGCAAAAAATGAAACAATAGAAATGAAAGATAAACTTACTACTTTTTACAATCAACATTATTTACCATTAACACAAAAC
>Ga0114959_10001719_pt1 | contig 18732 bp, 18 predicted proteins | sample C_130625_EF_Meta_FD_87317 | JGI IMG/M metagenome (GOLD analysis project Ga0114959, IMG submission 87317) | Freshwater microbial communities from Lake Croche, Canada to study carbon cycling - C_130625_EF_MetaG | ecosystem: Environmental > Aquatic > Freshwater > Lake | place: Lake Croche, Canada...
AATTAAAACAAGTTTTTGCTTTCTCATGCCTTAACCTTGAAGCTATCTGCATAGGCAGCAGGGTTAGTGCCATTCCAAGTAACTCCATCAAAGAATTTACTAGAGCGCATATCACTTTTTGGTAAAGGTGTTTTGGTGGCTGTCGCAGCATCTTTGTAGATGGCAAGGTTATTCACCTTCTTCGCAACACCAAGATAGTCTGGGTGTTCTTTCAATAATCCCCAGCGTTTATGTTGGGTTAAGAACCACATGCCATCTGATAAATAGGGGTAATTCACCATGCCGTCGTTATAAAACTTCATCGCATTGGGATCATCCCAAGACTTACCAATACCATTGTTATAGCGTCCCATCATACGGTCTTGAATCACATTAATATCGGTATTAACAAAGGAGGGAGCTGAGACCACTTCGGCAGTTGTATGTTTGCTTGAGACGGATGAGTCGATGTATTTACCCGCTTCTAAAATAGCAGATACAACGGCTCTACAGGTGTTGGGATAACGCTTAGTAAATTCTGCAGTTGCACCTAATGCTTTTTCTGGATGGTCTTGCCATATTGCTTGGGTCGTCGTTGCAGTAAAACCTACGCCGTCGATAATTGCTCGGGCGTTCCAAGGCTCACCAACGCAATATCCATCCATGTTGCCACTACGCATATTAGCGACCATTTGTGGTGGGGGGACGGTAATAATTTTGGCATCCTTAAATGGATTAATGCCGTAATTAGCTAACCAATAATAAATCCACATAGCATGGGTGCCAGTGGGGAATGTTTGGGCAAAAGTGTAATCCCGCTTCTCTTTATCCATGAGGGCTTTTAAGCTCGCACCATCAGTCACTCCTTTTTGGTAGAGTGCTTTGGATAGAGTGATGGCCTGGCCGTTATGATTGAGCGACATTAAAAGGGACATATCCTTTTGTTGGCCACCAATACCCATCTGCAAACCGTAAACCAGGCCATACAGGATGTGGGATAAATCATTTTCACCATTGATTAACTTATCACGAATCGCTGCCCAAGAAGCCTCTTTAGTTGGAATGATTTTGATACCGTATTTTTTATCAAGACCGAGATGATTGGCCATTACTACGGAGGAGCAATCGGTCAAAGCAATAAAACTAATCTTGACATCTGTTTTTTCTGGAGCGTCCGACCCTGCGGCCCAAGCACCGGATTTAACTAGAGGATCAACCAGAGAGTAAATACTAGCAGCGCCAATGGTTTGAATCAGTTTACGGCGACCAGAGTCAGGTTCTGGTTTAGTGATTGATGTGAGGGTATTTGATGAAAGTTTTTTAGTGTCGATGTTTGCCATGATTCCTCCATAAGTCTTGTCTTCAATATAGAAGAACCAAAGGAGGGGATCTTACTGAGGGGAACTTTAATGGTGCAGAAACTACAATTTGGGGCAAGGCTTTCGATCGCCTCATTTGTTCAATATCAAGTTGTATATTGCATTCAAGCTATTGATAAGATTGAATTAAATTTGAAAATTTTAATGAGTTGAAATGCACAACATTGGTGCTTAACAACTTGTTTTTACTCTTGAGGATTTAAGTGAATTTCTTTTCCCAGTCTTCCAAGGCAGCAAGCCCGAGCGCTGCATTGTATTCTTTGCCATTCCATATTTGATTTTGGATAGACTGCAAATTATCATTTTCTTTTAGACTGTTCAAAGCTTGTGACATCGCAAAGCCAAATACACCTCTTGCCAGACTAGGACGAATGCCGATGTCGATGCCTAAGGCTTTCATATCGGCTGTTTTTAATTGGGAGATGGGTCCACCTACATCGAGGTTATACAAACAGGTTGCATTGACCTCTGCTTTGATACTGGCAATTTTAGCTAAAGCATCAGGATGGGGTTTTAATTCGACAAAAACGGCGTCAGCACCCTCAGCAATAAAAATTTTCGCCCTCAGAATTGCTTCCTCTAATCCCAAACTCTCAGCACAATCCGTTCTCGCAATAATCATGAAATTTGAATCGACTCGGCTAGCTACTGCCGCCTGTATTTGCGAAACAGCTTCCTTTCGATCTAGCACTTTTCGAGCGCCTTCAAATTGCGCGCAGCGTTTTGGGAAAATTTGATCCTCGATATGAATCGCGCTGACTCCTGAAGCTTCAAACTCTTCAATTGTGCGTTGAATATTAAATACCCCACCATAGCCTGTGTCAGCATCGCAAATTAAGGGCACATTGATACTATGGGCTACGCGTCTTGCGTGATCTGTCATGAGCGTTAAATCTACCTGCCCAATATCTGGACGACCAAGCAAAGAGGCTGAGACACCGTTGCCGGTCATATAAGCGGCAGCAAACCCTGCGTTTTCAACTAACTTAGCACCGTAACCATCATAAATACCTGGCGCAATTAAGGTTTGGTCTTGCGCGATTAACTGGCGTAATTGTTGTCTTTTTTGCAGAGCAGTAGATTTTGTCACGCTTGAAAATTCCAGTCGGGATGTTGATTGAGGAATGGAATTAGACCACCCATCGAAATGATTTTTAATACTTCTTTCGGTAGTAGAGTTGCCTGAATCGTCTGCTTGGATTCAATATGAACCAAGCCAGTCTGTAAATCAATATTTAACTCTGCACCATCTAGGATTTGACTGGTATCACACTCTAAAATAGCAAGACCATTATTGATTGCGTTTCTGAAAAACTGGCGTCCAAAAGAGGGTGCCAAGATACAGCGAACTTGCATGAGGTGTAAGACAGCAATGGCTTGTTCACGCGAGGAGTTGATACCAAAATGCTCCCCCGCCACAATGATGCCACCTTGAGCTTGTTTTAGTCGTTGACTAAATCCCGGGCTTAATTGCTCAAAAGCAATCGTGCTAATAAATTGACTATCTTTACCTGGTGCATATTTACTTGAACAATTGATATCAGTATTGACATCGTCCCCTAATTTGAAAGCTTGACCAATAATGTTGTTCACGCTACAGCCCTCCATGTCCCACCATCAATGGTTCTTGGGTCAGTAATATAACCAGTTAAAGCGGAGGCTGCGACGGTTGCGGCTGAGCCAAGCCAAATGTCTGCATTGGGGTTAACAAGCCGACCTTTAAAATTCCGATTAGCGGTCGAAATCACGACTTCATGATCACCAGGTACTAAATGATTGGTAATGCCTACACAAGTCCCACAGCCGGCAGATTCAAAGGACGCGCCAGCCATACTGAAAATCTCAATCAAGCCCTCGCGAAGGGCTGCTAAATAAATTTGACGAGAAGCTGGAGTAATAATCATGCGTACTCCAGGAGCAAGTTTCTTGCCTTTTAAAATAGCAGCAGCTTGGCGAATGTCATCTAGCCGTCCATTCGTACAGGTGCCGATGAGTGCGAATTGAATTTTTTGTTGGGTAATTTCGTTGACACCGACAATATCATCTACGGCATGTTTTCTGGCAACTTGTGGGATTAGGTCACTGACATTGATTCGGATTTCTTGTTCATAGCGCGCATCCGCATCCGCAAAAACTGGTTGTGGTGTTTTGGCCCCGTGGGCATTTAACCAATTAATCGTTTTTTCATCCGCCTCAAGAATGGCAGCTTTGGCCCCTAACTCGGCGGCATGATTACACAAGGTCATACGATCATCAATATCCATCGCACTCACAGCAGTGCCAACATATTCGATCGCTTTGTAATTGAGGCCCTCGGCTTTGAATTTACCTAACATCGTTAAAGTAATATCTTTTGCCCACACACCCGGCTGCAACTGTCCATCAAGATGAACCTTCACTGTTTGCGGAGCCCTTAACCAGATTTTTCCACTGGACATAACACCCACTACATCACTACCTTCAATCCCTGTTCCAAAGGCGTTAAATGCGCCGTAAGTAGTCGAGTGCGTATCTGTGCCAACGATTAAATTGCCACTTGTTAAATGACCACCTTCTGGCAGTACTTGATGACAAATGCCATCACCAATATCATACAAATGCGTACCAGCTTGCTTTGAGAAGTTGCGCATTGATTGATGGGTTTGGGCTGCTTCCTCGTGAGGTGGGGGAGAGTAGTGATCTAAAACCATGGCAGTATTTTTAGCAAAGCCTAAAGCGGGCTTGTCTAATTTTTTCATGACTTGAAATGCGTTACCCGCCCGCGTGTCAGTCACCATCGCAAAGTCAACATTGCAGACCACGACTTCTCCTGCCTTGACTTCACTGACGCCTGCATGTGCAGCTAAGATTTTTTCTGAAATGGTAGAACCCATATTTATACCTTCGTTTTGGAATTATTTTTCCCATTGAATCGTCTTGATGATCTTGCCCCAAGTTTCATACTCTGACTTGGTATATTCAGCGAGTTCATTTGGGGTGGAGGGTGCTGGTTCAACTCCGATATTTCGAAGTTTTTCCGCTGTAGCAGGATCTTTGAGCGTAGCAACCAGCGCTTGATTTAATTTATTCTGTATTTCAGCAGGAATTTTTGCAGGACCAATAAAGGCATACCAATTTTGTGCTTGATACCCTGGATATCCCTGTTCTGCAACCGTAGGAATATTCGGTAAAGAGTCAGCTCGTTTCACTCCCGTAGTCGCTAGGGCGCGAAGTCTGCCTACTTCAATAAAAGGAATTGCAGTTGGTGCACTAGCAAAAATAGCCACAATATTGCCACCCAAGAGGTCATTCATTGCAGGACCTCCACCTTTGTAGTTCACATGTTGACCATTCATACCAGAACGAACTTTTAAAAGCTCCCCGGCAAGATGCCCGGTACTGCCTTGACCCGATGAGCCAAAGGTAATAAAGCTGCCAGATTTTTTACCGGTTTCGACAAAATCTTTCAAAGTTTTAATTGGCGAATCTGCTTTAACTACTAGTACATTCGGAAACACGACACCTTGTGACAAGAAAGTAAAGTCTTTCAAAGGATTGAAGTTCGTACCACCTGGCATATGCGGATTAATCGCTAAAGAACCGATTGTCGTGAGAGCAATGTTATAGCCATCAGGAGGCAGCTTCATTAAAAAGTCACTAGCAAGGTTTCCACCTGCGCCAGGCTTGTTATCAATAATGACGGTTTGACCTAGTATTTCTTGTAATTTTGGAACCAAAACTCTCGCGGTCGAATCAGATCCACCGCCGGCGGCAAATCCAACGATTAAATGGACAGGTTTGCTCGGAAAATTCTTTGCATCTTGAGCGTGACCAAAGAATGAAGCAATAGTCAGTGACGTCATGAGAAGGTACGAAATACTTATTTTCTTCATATTGAATCCTTTTTGACTCTTAAACATTAGTTAAATAGTTTGATGGTTAATTCAATTTGATATTCGATTTTTTGGCGATATCTTTCCAACGATTAATATCTGATAAAAATAATTTCTTAAAGTCATCTTGATTCAGCGGCGCCATTTGAATACCCGCTTTGGTAAAACTATCTTTGACACTTTGTTGACTGAGTACTTTTAAGGTCGCTTCGCTGATTTTCTTTTGAATTTCAACTGGCGTTCCTGCTGGCATAAAGATACCTTGCCATAAGGTGATTTCATAATCTTTCACGCCAGCCTCTAGCATAGTTGGTACTTCTGGCGCGCCTGAAAAACGTTCTTTACTAGTCACTGCCAGAGCGCGCATCTTGCCACCTTTATACTGCGCCAGACCAACTGGCATACCGGCGAAATAATAATCAATTTGACCGCCAATTGTATCTGTCGAAGCGGGGGCGCCACCTTTATAAGGAACGTGAATGGAACTGGTTCCAGATAGCACACCAAACATTTCTCCCGCCATATGGTCAGAGTTACCAATACCTGATGAGGCATAGGTTAACTTACCAGGTTCTTTTTTTGCTGCTGCAATAATATCTGCTACGTTTTTATAGGGGGAATTGGCACCTACGACTAAAATGTGGGGCGTAGCGGCAAAACCAGCAATTGGAATTAAATCCTTTGTGCCGTTAAAAGGCAAATTGTTATTTAAAGCAACACTGATAGCAAGTCCATTTTGTGCGACCAAGATGGTGCTGCCATCCCCCGTACTTTTTGCCGTTGCATCTGCTGCAATATTTCCTGCCGCACCGCCGCGATTTTCAACGATCACGTTTTGTTTGAGTTCTTCTCCGAGCGCTTGTCCAACGATTCGAGCTGCAATGTCAGTTGAACTCCCTGCTACATATCCAACATAGGCGCGAATAGTTTTGTTCTCATTAGCTTGTAATTGAAAACTCATGCCTAAGCTAATCAGCAATCCTAGTAATACGCGATTAATCAATTGATTCCTCATCACCATCTCTATGTTGAAAAATAAAACTGTTTTTAAAAAGTAATTCTTAAACCGTTTCTAGTCTAAGGTAATACCACCATCTTTGATAATTTTTCTCATCCGGTAAAAGCCATCATTATTCGCCTTATTAAAGGCGGCTTGACCGGTTGGCACTAGTTCAAATCCTTGCGCAATGATTTGTTCTTTCATTTTTGGATCTTTTAATACTTGCGTGATCGAATCATTGATCTTATTAACAACTTCATTCGGTGTACCTTTAGGCGCTACCAACGAAGCCCAAGCCATAAATTCATAACCAGGAACGGTCTCTGCGACGGTTGGTACATCGGGTAAAAGTTGCGATCTTTTCGAACTCGTAATAGCGATTGCTTTGAGCTTGCCAGCTTTAATTTGTGGCAATACTACAGCGAGTGCGCTTATCATCATCGGTATTTGCCCAGCCATTACGTCGGTTACAGGGGCTGCGGCTCCTTTGTAGGGTATATGAACGAGTGGTGCGCCTGTCATTTGCCGGAGCATTTCCATCGCAATATGTTGGGGTGAACCATTACCACCTGATGCGTAGTCTAATTTGCCTGGGTTTGCTTTAGCGTATTCGATGAGTTGCTTAATCGTATTAGGTTTGAAGTTGGGATTGGCAACTAATACGAAGGTAATACCAGCAATCGGTGAAATACCAGTAAAACTAGTAAGAGGATCGTAATCAACCTTTTTGTAAAGGTTCGGCACCATATTTAATATGCTGTCATTAAATGATCCTAGTACATAACCGTCTGGAGTTGCTTGCGCTACTTTGCTAGCACCAATTAAGCCAGCACCGCCAGGAATATTTTCGATGACGAGAGATTGACCCAGTATCTCAGACATTTTTTGTGCAAATGGGCGCATTAAAACATCCACACCAGAGCCTGCCTGAAGCGGCATCGTTATTTGAATAGTTCGATTAGGGTAATTGGATTGCGCCATCACAGCACCAGAAAAAATGCAACTTAGTACTACATTGACTAAGAGTAATCTTTTCAAGAGGTTAGAGTTAGTACGAAGATAGTGATGTTGCATTTTTATCCCTCAAGTGGTGCAACACCAGCAAGCTTAGCCGTTGCTTGTAAAGCAGTAAAAAGGTTATCCGGAATTGGAATACCTTCTACAGTGCGTTTTGCTTTTGATTTAGCAATACCGTCGCCAGGAACTCGAATTTCCGAAACACCAGGTAGCTTTTTCGAATCCTTGATTTCTCCGACTAGACGATTTGCATCACTAATCAAATGTTCTGTGCCACCTAAAAAGTCTGGGTTGATTGCTATGATTGTCTGCCCAGTATTCGTGACCGCTTTGGAGTCAGCATTAAAGTCAACTAATTCAGAACCTACCGCTGCGCCGTTCATACAACCGGCGAGAAGGGCAATCATCAAAGATAAGCCGTAACCCTTATATTCGCCAATCGGAACCAACATTCCTTCATGAGAGCGGTTTGGATCCGTGAGTGGTTGACCTTGTTTATCAATCATCCAGCCCACTGGCATTTCTTCACCTTGTTGGGCTTTCATTTTTACTTTGCCATATGCCGCAACAGTGGTTGCCATGTCGAGCAGTACTGGGGGTTTGCCTTTACCCATTGGTACCGAAATAGCAATTGGGTTGGTGGAAAGTAACATATCAATACCACCCCAAGGTGCCATGTGATTGGCACTTCCAACCGCTAAATACATCCCTACTAAACCAGCCTCTGCAACTAAATTGGTGTACATGGAACCAGCACCGGCATGGTTACCATAGCAGCAACCGACCCAACCAATACCATTTTTCTTGGCTTTTTCGATGGCGAGTTCAGTACAACGATGCATGATGAGGTGACCCATGGCGTTATCGCCATGTAATAGTGCGATGGACGGCGCATCTTTTAATAATTTCATCTGTGGGTGTAAATTGATTCCACCCTCAACAATCCGCTTTGAGTACTGTGGTAAACGGAAAATACCGTGTCCATCTGCACCGGATAAATCGGCCGTGACCATTAATTCAGCAATGATTTTGGCGTCTGCACTAGGCATACCTAATCCTACATAGACGCGTGTGATAAATTCTTCTGCTTGCTGCGCTGTAATGATGTGACTCATTTAATTGTTCTCCATGTTTGTCCGTTACTATATTTTTTGATTTCTGCTTCATCAAAATGAAAGCCTAAACCTGGGGATTGATGCAGCATTAAATCACCATTTTTAAAGTCTAATTGACGATTGATGAGGCGTCTGAAGTTAAGAACTTGGTCGTCGGTAAAATATTCCACAAATCGTGCATTCGGTGTCGCTGCCACGAGGGGGGCATGCAAGTCATGAAACCAATGAGGACTCACTGTAATTCCTTTGGCGCTAGCATAAGCCGCAATTCGGCGCCACTCACTGATACCGCCACAAACTGCTGCGTCCGTTTGCAGTATTTCACAGCCGCCTGCTTCAATCAGTTCCCGAAAACGCCAACGACCTACTTCAATTTCTCCGGTAGCAACCGTAATCGAAGTTCTGGCGGCCAGTCTTGCATGTAAATCAATCGCATCTGGTGAGAAGGGCTCTTCAATCCAATAAGGGTTGTACTCTTCAAAGCGTTTAATGTATTCCATGGCAGTAGGTAAATCTGCCCAAGCATTATTAGCATCCATCGTGACTAAAATATCTTCACCGACGGCGTCTCGCACTGCCGCTAAACGCTCTTCTTCTTCGGCAGGCGACAGGCGACCTGTTTTCATCTTGACTGCCTTAAAGCCAAGAGAAACATAATTCTCCATTTCTTTGGCAAGGTGACTCGGCGTTTTTCCATCGACGTAATACCCGCCACTTGCATAGGCAGGAACCTTGTCTAAGGTAACGGCACCTAGGTATTCATGTAGTGGCAGGTTTGCAGCCTGAGCATTGAGATCCCATAAAGCATTATCCAAAATAGATATGCCGCGCATGACTGAGCCTGAGCGTCCCTGCAAAATTGCCTCTGCGTACATTTCCTGCCAAAGTCCTTCAGAGCGATGACTGTTTTGACCAATTAATTTGGGAGCCAATAGTTCTTCTACCGCAACCCGCGCTATTGAGCCAGCACCACTGCCGACATAGCAAAACCCAATGCCCTCGAGACCTTCTTTATTTCTGACTTTAACTAAGCAATAATGTCTCTCAGAAACGGTTCTGGTTGAGAAAGAAGTTACCTTATCAAGGGGGATAGCTACATTAATGACTTCTACAGACTCAATGATTGACATAAAGTATCTCCAGGTTTTTGTTTAATTAGTTATTTTCCAGATTGGAACTTCTCAGACTCATCTTAAACGTATATCGATGTTCAGGATGCTGTGTTACGGATACTTCAAATGGTTGACCATCTTTATCATAATACTTTCTGACGACAACTAAGCAAGGCGATCCGACTTCTACACCTAATAAGTCTGCAGGTTGCTTAGTAAATGTCGAGGCATAAATTTCTACATCCGCTTTAGCCATGCTAACGCCATATTCCTCTTCAATTTGGGCGTAAACCATATGTTGACCGTGGTTTTTGTTTTGGGTCAATTTGGCAAATTGTTGAAGAATATAAATATCCGTCCATGCTAATCGTAAATCAGAATCTTCTTCTAGTCGAACTGCTCCAATGTGATACCAAGCTGAGCCGATGGGTGCGTCCAATAATTTTTGTAATTGCACATCGCATTCAACATATTCTTCAATGTGATTCTTACGATAGGTATTACGCGGATAGTTTAAGATTTCGCCAAGAGAGTTGAAGCTTTGGCTAAATTTTCTAGGTGACGAAGTTGAAATAACCCTTGTCGCAGCACCTTGTTGCCGGTGAATATAGCCAGCTTCAGCGAGATGTTGTAGGGCGTGACGAATCGTTTGGCGACTCACCTTAAGCATTTCACACAACTGCGCTTCTGAGGGTAGATTGTCTCCTACCGCCCAAACACCTGACTGTATTTTAGAAAGTAAGTCTTTCGAAACATTTTTATACAGTACAGGGCGTTTGGAATTTTCCATCTTTTTAATTTTTCTAAGCTACTAATTAAATAAGATGGATTAATTAACTTAAACCGAAAACTTTTTTACCTGGAACAGGTAATTTCGCTTTCAAAATATCACCAGACATTGATTCAGTAATGTATAAATCCTGACCATCAGGACTGCATGCAATATTGGCTAAATGGTGATGATGTTTGTTTTCTGAATAAATGAGGTGAGTTGGCAACATATTGTTATCAAAACGCCAAACACCAACTCCTAAATGGCAAACTAACAGGCCGTTTTCAGAGTCCATTTCAATCCCGTCAGGACCAGCAGCGCCGCCAGACAATTGAATAGCAACGCCTGTTTTAGAAACTGAACCATCGGCCATTAAAGGTAAGCGCCAAATTTGTTGTGCACGTGTGACTGCGACAAAAACGTGTTTCTCTGAAGTGTTCAGAGTAATACCGTTCGGACTTGGTACGTTAATCGCCAAGCGATCTAATTGCCCACTTGCCGTCAATCTAAAGACGCGACCCGTTGGATCAACGATACCTGTTTGACCTTGATCGGTAAAATACAAGTCACCATTTGAAGCAAAGTGCAAATCATTCAAGCCCTTAAAGGACTCACTATACATCGAGCCAAGAATCGTCGTGATGTTACCTGTCTTCGTATCTAACTCAAGCAAGCCCATTTTGTAATCGCAAATGAACGCACGACCATCTTTATGAAACTTCAAGCCATTTGGCCAGCCATCGTATTGAGTAATGAGTTCCCATTCGCCCTTAGTAGAAATACGGAAGATACGGCCGTAAGGAATATCGGTAAACCATAAATTACCTTCTCTATCAAATGAAGGACCTTCCAAGAAACATTCAATTTCTGCACCCTGACGATTCGGAATAGCCCATGAAGTTGGTTTAGCATTCCTAAATTTTGCAGGCATAGACATAAAAACTTCTGTTTTAATCAGTTCTACGGGCTTAAATGGGTTAATCATTTTTTTTCCTAACTTGTTGTGACAGGTTGATAAAAATATTGTTGATTGGATAAATTATTTTTATTATTTCAATTCAGACGATAGTATATACTTGTTTAATTGTTAATTTACTCGTATTAATTTTTAGTTTTCTTATTTAAACTTGTCAGTACAAGTTTTATAAAGTTAAGGGCTATTCATGAAAAAAGTGGTAGTTGTTGGTACTGGCATTATGGCTGTAGGCATTGCGGCTGGCTTTTTAGCAACCAATATGAGCGTCATTCTATTGGGTCGTAGTAAGTCCCGTGCTGATGAGTTTGTAAATGAAATTGAGCAACTTACAGCAACAATTAATCCGAATTGGCAAGATTCTGGCGCACAGGTCATCACCGGTGAAATGACAACCTGGACGGACTGGGACGAGGTGGTTTGGGTGATTGAGACCGTCAGTGAGGACATGGCCTTAAAGCAGAAGGTTTTTGCGATGCTGGATCAGCAGGTTCCTCCGCATATTCCAATTGGAAGTAATAGTTCTGGCTTTCCGATCTCAAAAATTTCAGCTGGTTTACCCACTGCGAATCGGATGTTAAACGCCCATTATTTTATGCCTGCTCACATCGTACCTCTGGTGGAAGTCGTGCTAGGTGAAAAGTCGGATCCAGCAATTGGCGAACAAGTCTGTGAAATGTACCGCGCCGCTGGTAAAAAACCTGTTTTAGTGAAAAAAGATATTCCAGGCTTTTTAGCAAATCGTATTCAACACGCTCTCATGCGTGAAGCTTTATCACTCGTGGACGCTGGGATTGCTACGCCAGATGATGTGGATGCCGCCGTTCGGTATAGTTTTGGATTCCGCTACGCAGCTGTAGGTCCAATGACACAAAAAGAAATTAGTGGTTGGGAGGGGATGGCAGGTGCTTCTGTCGAAATTTGGCCAGATTTATACAACGTCAAGGAATTACAACCTTGCATGGCCAAGTTGATCGAAGAAGGAAAATATGGCATGAAATCCAAGGAAGGATTTAGAACTTGGAGCGATGAGGAAATTGCCCAAATGCGTAAGAAATATAACGCAAGACTCAAAGCAGCCTTTAATGTTTTACAAGTAGAACCAGACGAATTATAAAATTTGCATTCATTTATATAACTAGGAGAAAGTATGTCAGTAGATCAAGGTAAGAACTTTAAAGATATTTTGTTTGAGGTAAAAGATCAAGTAGCTTGGATTACGATTAATCGTCCACGCGTATTGAACGCATTCAGAGAGCAAACTTTGGACGAAATGATTGAAGCCGTTAAATCAACAAGAGAAGATCCTTCAATTGCATGTATCGTTTTCCGTGGTGCTGGCGATCGCGCATTCTCAGCCGGTGGTGACTTTTATGCGATGAAACGTTTAACCTTCACGAATGGATCTATGTGGAATGATCGTATGCTTGGTTTAGCTATGGCTATTCGCGGTGTACCGATTCCAGCGATCGCTATGGTAAACGGTTGGTGCGTAGGTGGTGGCCACGAATTAGCACTTTGGTGTGACTTGGTAATTGCTTCAGAAAAATCAGTTTTAGGTCAAACAGGTGCAAAAGTTGGGGCTTGCCCAACAGTCGGTGCAACACAATATTTACCAAGAATCGTTGGTGAGCGTATCGCTAGAGAAATGATTTTCTTGGCAAAACGTTTTGACGCAAAAGAAGCAGAGCGCATCGGTTTGATTAATAAGTGTGTTCCAGAAGAGACGTTAATGGAAGAGACTTTAGCTTGGTGTGAAAACATTAAGAGCAATAGTTCACAAACGATTCGTATGACGAAGAAGAGTTTGAACTTTGAATCAGATCAGTTGTATGCATCATGGCAGCATGGTATGGAGTTACTTGCTTACGTATGGGGCTCTGAAGAGAGCTTAGAAGGTATGAATGCCTTCTTAGAAGGTCGTAAGCCTGACTTCCAGAAATTCCGTATGGCAAATAAAGCGGCTTTAGCGGATTACATGGACGGTTTCCATAAGAATCTCAATGCACCTCCTGATATGCGTGATTAAGGATTGATCGATATGACTTCTACTACTTCACAAAACCAACTCCCTGAAGGTGCTCTATCAGGCTTTAAAGTACTTGATTTAAGTCGAGTGCTAGCTGGGCCCTGGTGTGGCATGCTACTAGGGGATTTAGGTGCGGAGGTAGTAAAAGTCGAATCTCCAGGCTCGGGTGATGACACCCGAGGTTGGGGGCCGCCTTTTTTGGAAGGTGAGTCGGCCTATTTTTTAGGCGCCAACAGAAATAAAACAGGTTTAAGTATTCATTTTGGATCAGCAGAAGGCAAAGCACTTCTCGCAAAATTGATTCCGCAGTTTGATGTTGTTGTTGAAAATTATAAAAATGGTACCCTCGAAAAATGGGGTTTTGACAGTCAATGGTTTGAGACCCATGCGCCAAAAGTAGTTCGTTGCTCGATCACTGGTTATGGTACCTACGGTCCACTTTCACACTTGCCTGGATATGACTTTATTTTGCAAGCTGAGTCGGGTCTGATGAGTATTTGTGGTGAAGAGGGTGGTGTACCTAGTAAGTACGGCGTTGCGATTGTCGATTTGGCGACAGGCATGATGGCCTGTAACGCTGTGCAAGCAGCCTTATTAGCAAGATATAGAACTGGTAAAGGGCAACACGTCGAAGTGAGTTTGTTTGATACCTCAACGGCGCTCTTAGCGAATGTTGGTAGTAGTCACTTGGCTACTGGTCGAGATGCGAGAAGATTTGGGAATGGACATCCAACCATTGTTCCGTATACAACCTTTCCAGCGGCCGATAAGATGATTGCTTTAGCGGTTGGTAATGACGGTCAGTTTGCTAAATTAGCAGAAGTATTAGGTCACCCAGAATGGGCGCAAGATGAGCGCTTTAGAACCAATACAGCTAGAGTTCAACACCGTGACATCGTCGATGGACTCGTTGCTGAGTCATTTAAAACGATGCAATCCAAAGACATCATTACGACCTTAAGAAAAAATGGTATTCCGGTCGGGGCTGTGAATACGGTTGCTGAAGCCTTGAGTAGTGAACATGCTCAGGTCAAAGAAATGGTCGTAGATATTGCTCATGAAAAAATTGGTAGTTTTAAGAGTTTAGGTACGCCTTTAAAAATGCATCAAACACCAACCAGTGTTAGATCTGCGCCGCCGATGCTTGGACAACACACAGATGAGATTCTAAAAAAATATTTACAACTGAGTGATACAGAACTCAGTGAATTGAGAGCAAAAAATATTATTCAGTAATCTAGATCTTTTTTAAGATACCTAGTTTCCTTGTAAACTCAAAGGCTATTTAGGCTAAAAAGAATGAGAAAGCGAATATACTAAAAGTGTTCGATTTTTAAACAATTAGTTATATTTCGTTTTTCGATTAGGGGAATTTATGAGCAATGACTCTCGGTTACCAGCGCAAGAGCTGGATATGTCTGCTTATTGGTTGCCGTACACTCCCAACCGTTATTTTAAGAAGACCCCTAAACTCATGGCCTCTGCCAAGGGTGCTTATTATTATGATACCCAAGGTCATCAAATTTTTGATGGTATCTCAGGTTTATGGTGCTCGCCCTTAGGGCATGGTGATCCTCGAATTGGCAAAGCTTTGCAACAGCAATTTGAGACGATGGATTACTGTACTGCGTTTCAAATCGCTAGCCCTAATACGTTTACCCTTGCTTCTAGGATTGCTAAGATGGCTCCAACTGGGCTTGGTAAAGTATTCTTTACGAACTCCGGCTCGGAAGCGGTGGATACGGCCTTAAAAATTGCCATTGGCTATCATAAAGTTTTAGGTCAAGGCGGTCGGTTTCGTTGCATCGGTCGTGAACGCGCCTATCATGGGGTCGGTATCGGTGGAATCTCGGTCGGCGGTATTGTCGCTAATCGAAAAATGTTTGCAACGATGATGATGAACGGTGTAGACCATTTGCCGCATACTTATAACTTATCGCAAATGGCCTTTTCAAAAGGGCAACCAACGTGGGGTGCCCATTTAGCTGAAGAACTAGAAAGACTGGTTGCTTTGCATGAGGCGAGTACCATTGCGGCGGTCATCTTAGAACCCATGCAAGGCTCAACTGGAGTGCTTGTGCCCCCACAAGGGTATCTGCAAAGAATTCGTGAGATTTGTACAAAACACGGCATTTTATTGATATTTGATGAAGTGATTACAGGCTTTGGGCGTTTAGGTACACCTTTTGCTGCTGATCGATTTGGGGTGGTACCCGATATGATTACTTTTGCTAAAGCAATCACCAACGGTGTCATTCCTTTAGGTGGTGTGATTGTGCGGGATGATATCTATGAGACCTTAATGAATAGCGGCGGTCAAGAACAGTTCATTGAGTTTTTTCATGGCTACACCTACTCTGGTCACCCAATGGCTATTGCGGCAGGCCATGCGGTATTAGATATTTTCGAGAGTGATGATCTAGTGAATCGGAGTAAGGCACTAGAGCCTGTGCTTGAGCAAGCTATTCATGGCTTAAAAGGGCAAAGTAAGATTTTAGATATTCGTAATATTGGTTTAGCTGCAGCTATCGATATTGAGCCGAACGCTAAAGAGCCAGGCAAAAGAGGCATGCAAGTACTGGAGAAATGTTTAGAGAAGGGGGCTTTAGTGCGGATTTCGGGTGACACGATCGCAGTTTGCCCACCCTTTATTTCTACTGAAGCTGAAATTACAAAACTCGTGGATATTTTAGGCAGCTCTATTGCAGAAGTTGCCTAAAATAAGCAGAAATCAATTAATCAATCTTACCAATAGCTTTCAGTAAAGTTAACATTCTTTTACCGTCTTCTTGGGCAAACTTTTCAAATTCTGGCGCATCACGATAGTCCATGATGATGTTTTGTTTTTGGAAACCAGAAGTAAATTGAGGACTCTTTACGGCTTCCTTTAAAGCATTTCTTAGCGTCATGACGATGGGCGCAGGAGTGCCTTTTGGTGCATAAATACCCGCCCAAATATAGTATTGAGCATCATATCCAGCCTCACGATAACTTGGGACGTCTGGAAATGCTGAAATACGTTTTGCACTCGAAACGGCTAAAGGACGAACTTTTCCAGAAGCGATTTGTGCAGCGGCAACACCTGGAGCTGCGGTCGTAAAATCAACTTGACCACCTAGCAGTGCTAAAAGTGACGGGCCACCACCACCGAAGGGAACTTGGGTAAACTTCACGCCAGCTTGATACGCTAACATTTCAACTGAAAGATGAATCGGTCCAAAATTACCGGAAGAGGAGTAGTTGTATTTACCCGGATCTGCTTTGGCTGCTTTGATTAAATCTTCCAAAGTTTTAAATGGCGATTCTGTTTTTACGAGAATAATCATTGGATCACTTGAAATCAACGCAATCGGCTCGAGTTGATTCAGTTCGTATTGTGGTTTTCTGCCAGAAATACGCTCCGCCTCTGGGTGAACCACTACAGAAGAGAGTGACATTGCTAAGGTGTAACCATTGGGTTTTGCATTAGCTACATAAGCAGTTCCAAGAGCACCACCAATTCCGGGTTTATTCTGAACCACAATCGCTTGTTTTAAAACAGTACCTAAAGGTTCTGCCAAGATGCGTGCATTTAAGTCAGCTGCTCCACCTGGAGGATTCGCCACAATTAAAGAGATCGAAGAACTAGGATATGGGTCTTCTGCTTGAGCAGTAAATACACACAAAAGATTTAGAAACAGAGTAAATGCAATAGCAAAGGACTTTTTCATTGAGGAACCTTAACAGTTTGTTCGTTATTAACAGATAAAACGATGGATTCAAACATAGCAATGGTTTGTTCCATTTGTAATGGGGAAATTGGATATGGAGTTGGCACTCTACTTGTATCAACACCAGTATGGAATTGATTTGGAATTGCTAAACTAAAGGCGTCTAACTCAGCCCGAATAGAGTCGAGTGGTGGCATGACAAAACGCTCAACACGACCGCCTTTATAACGGACAACAACCTCATTTTCACCAAGGGCTTCAATCGAAGCTTGATCGCCAAAAACATGTACACGCCAAAAAATGGGGGTTGCTCGCACCATCGCAAAATAACCACTTAAGCCATTATTGAATTTAACGGTAACAGTCGTTGAATCTCTTGGATCGTGCCCTTTGCGCTGACTACACACCATCGCAGTGACAGATTGTGCAGGGCCAATAATGTTCACAAATGCTTCAATCATATGGATCCCTGTACCGGTGAGACCACCAGCAGGAGATTCATAAGGAGACTCACGCCAATCAGAAAAGAATTTTGTAGAGTGTTCGTTACTGTAATGACCTTCAATGTGCAACACATCACCTAAAATGCCACTTTTTACAAGTTCTCTTAACTTCGCCATGGAAGGCCAGAAGTGTTTATTTTGTCCAACAGCCAGCACAACATTATTTTGTTGGCAGGCTGCTATGGCAGACTTCGCTTCATTAAAGGTTAAGGTTAATGGCTTTTCACAAAAAATATGTTTACCAGCATTGGCTGCTGCAACGATTTGCTCAGCATGTAAGGAGTGTGGAGTTGCTAAGACCACGGCCTTAATTTCTGGATTTTGCAGAGCATCCGATAAGTCGCTTGCCAAAGCCATGCCATGTTGATTGGCAAACGCACGCGTTTCTTCTACTTCTTTCGTAATTCCTAAACTAAAGCGAATTTCTGTACTTTTATTTTGTACGGCAGTGGCAATATTTTTACCCCACCAGCCCATTCCTACTAATGCTGCATTAATCATTTTTTTACTCAGTCTCTTTGGTTAAAACTCTTTGGTTAATAATTTTTTTACTTCATTTGATATTTTCTTACTAAATCTTCATCTACCTCAATGCCTAGTCCAGCTGTATCCGGAATCGGTAATAAGCCATTGATAGTTTGGATTGGCGCTTGCACAATGTCTTGCGCCAAGGATAGATGACTTGGGCTGACACCCCAACGCACATGAGGGAGCGCAGCGCTAAGATGTAATAAAGCAGCCGAAGCGATACTGGACTCAGCTAGTTTTCCGGCTAAATTAAGTTCTAAACCCAAAGCCGCGCAGGCATGTCCAGCTGCCATTAAGCCACTGATGCCACCGAACTTTAAAGTTTTTAGAGATACGCCGGCAATCCCTAAAGGCAGATGTGCCATCACGGCAGCCATATCCGTCACTGATTCATCTAAACCGATCTTGACAGGACTTAAAGCAATCAGTTTTTGCAAATCATCCATGGCATTTTTGTGCAGTGGCTGTTCAAAATAAGATAAGTTGGCATCTTTTACACCCAACACATAAGTGGAGGCTTGCTCAAGATTCATCCCCATATTGGCATCACCACAATACTGGATATCATTACCGAATTCTTTACGCAGAGTGTTCGTCAAAAGAATGTCATCAGCTAACGATTTAACACCTAGCTTCAATTTAAAAAATCGATATCCCTGGTCAATCATCTTCCCAGTTTCGATAATATCTTTCTCCACACTCTTATTACCAATCAACCACAACGGCACTGCATGGTCACGTTG
>Ga0114959_10001722_pt1 | contig 18699 bp, 20 predicted proteins | sample C_130625_EF_Meta_FD_87317 | JGI IMG/M metagenome (GOLD analysis project Ga0114959, IMG submission 87317) | Freshwater microbial communities from Lake Croche, Canada to study carbon cycling - C_130625_EF_MetaG | ecosystem: Environmental > Aquatic > Freshwater > Lake | place: Lake Croche, Canada...
AACATCACCTCGCAGATCGGCACCCGGCTGACCCCCTCGCGGATCGACTTCAACAGCTTCTGCGCGATGATCCCCTTCATGTTGAAGGCGATGGCGCTGCGGATCGACGGGTGCTCCTCCTGGGGGAAGAGGTCGAGGATGCGGCCGATGCAGCTTGAAGCGCTCGCGGCATGGATCGTGCCGAACACGAGATGGCCCGTCTCGGCGGCGTGAATGGCCGTCTTGAACGTCTCCACGTCACGCAACTCACCGACGAGGATGATGTCGGGATCCTCGCGGACCGCGTGCTTCATCCCGATCTCGAAGTTCTTGACGTCGGTGCCGATCTCCCGCTGGTTGATCAGGCACTTGTCCTCGGTGAACACGAACTCAATCGGATCCTCGAGGGTGAGGATGTGCTTGCGGTAGGTCTGGTTGATGTAATTGAGCATCGATCCGATCGTCGTGCTCTTGCCGGAGCCGGTGACGCCCGCGAGGAGCACCATCCCCTGATCGAGGACGCACATCTTCTCCAGACTCGGCGGGAGGAAGAGCCCCTTGAAGTCGGGAATCTTGTTGTTGACGCGCCGCGCGACCATCCCCAGCGAGCCCTGCTGGTAGAGGAGATTGACGCGAAACCGCCAGCGAATGTCGTCGACGACGCAGGTGTGGGCGAAGTCGGCACCGCCATCGACGTCGAGGATCTTCTTCTGCCGATCGTCGAGCATCGCGAAGCAGAGCCGCTGCATCGTCTCGTCGTCGAGTTTGTCGTGCTTGAGCGGCTGGAGCGAGCCCTTCACACGCATGAACGGGGGTTGGCCGACCTTGAGATGGAGATCGCTCCCCTGCAACCGCACCAGGGCCTCGAACAGCCTGTCGATTTCGAGGCGGTCCTTCTTCTTCTGGCCCCGGACGGGGGTGGCGGGAGTCGCGGGAGCGGTTTCGATCGTGGCCATGGCATGCCTGTCGAAGAGGGTGTGGTGGAACTCAGGAACTGCCACCGCGCCGGCAGGGCACGCCCGGGGCTGGCGCGTCGTCGCCCGCGGTCGCAGCCTTCAGGACGGGGGCGGACGGACCGTTATCCCCCGACGGATGAACAGTTCCTTGACCTCCCGGATCGTACACTGGCCGAAGTGGAAGATGCCAGCGGCCAGGGCTGCATCGGCCCCGCCGAGCGTAATCGCGTCGGCAAGATGATCGGGCCGACCGGCGCCGCCGCTGGCGACGACGGGGATGCCGACGGCGCGACTGACGGCAGCGGTGATCTCGAGGTCGTAGCCGTCGCGCGTGCCGTCGCGGTCCATGCAGGTCAGCACGATCTCACCCGCACCGAGCCGCTCGACCTCGCGGGCCCAGGCCACGGCCTCCAGCCCCGTCGGCACCCGTCCCCCGCTGACAAACACCTCCCAGATCTCCCGGCCATCTTTCAAAACCCGCTTGGGGTCGATGTTGACGACCGTGGCACAGCTGCCGAGCCGGTCGGCGACGCGCGAGACGAGCTCCGGCGTCCGCACGGCGGCGGAATTGATGCTCACCTTCTCCGCGCCTGCCTGAATCAGCCGACAGGCGTCGTCGAGCGTCCGAATCCCGCCGCCGACGGTGAACGGCATGAAGACCGTTTCCGACACCCGCCGGACCACATCGAGCATGATCGAGCGTTCCTCGTGGCTGGCGGTGATGTCGAGGAACACCAGCTCATCGGCCCCCTCCGCCTCGTAGCGGGCGGCGACCGCGACCGGATCGCCGGCATCGACGAGGTCGAGAAACTTCGTCCCCTTCACGACACGCCCCTTCTCCACGTCGAGGCAGGGAATGATCCGTTTGGCGAGCACGCATCAACCTCCGGCGGAGTGACCGATCCGTCCCTCGTCGGGGCTGGATGCGGTGGCATAAAGTCGGCGGGGAATCCGCCCGGCCAGGAACGCCTGGCGGCCCGCGTAACAGGCCGCCTGCATCGCCGCGGCCATCCGCAACGGATCGGTGGCATGGGCGATGGCGGTGTTGAGGAGGACGCCATCGACACCGAGCTCCATCGCCTCGGCGACGTCGCTCGCCGTGCCAACACCGGCATCGACAATAACGGGATAGTCGGGGTCGTCCCCCTTGAGATACTCCAGGCAGATCTTCAGGGCGTTGGGATTGAGGATCCCCTGCCCGGAGCCGATCGGGCTCCCGGCCGGCATCACGCTCGCTGCCCCGGCCTCTTTGAGCCGCCGGGCAAGAACCGGATCGTCGCTCGAATAGACGAGGACGGCGAAGCCCTCGGCGACGAGCCGGATCGTCGCCTCGAGCGTGCCAATCGGATCGGGGAGGAGGGTGCGCGTGTCGCCGAGGACTTCGAGCTTCACCCACTCGCTGCCAGGATTGCCGAGATCGCGGAGCAGCTCGCGGCCGAGCCTGGCAACGCGGACCGCCTCGTCGGCGGTGAAGCATCCTGCCGTGTTGGGGAGGATCGTGTAGCGCTTCGGATCGAGGTGATCGAGAATGTTCTCGCCGGCCGCGTTGACCAGCCGCTCGCGCCGCACAGCCACCGTGACGCAGTCGGTCCCCGCGGCCTCGAGGCACCGGGCCATCTCGGCATAGGAGCGGTATTTTCCGGTGCCGACGACGAGCCGACTGGAAAGCGTGATCCCGCCGATGGTGAGCGTCTCGGCGGTCGATTGCACAGGGGGCATGGGGGGCGGAGGCATCGTGGGATCGGGAGAAGGAAACCCTCGGCAGGGCTTTGAGCCTAGCAGGCTTTCGGACCGGTGGCACTCCGTGGCCATGGACGTCGGAATCGGCTGCTCCGCGGCGAACGCGTCCGGGGCGGGGCGACAACGCCCGCTTGAGCGATCAACCGCCTCCGACGAGCGTCACGATCTCGATCCGATCCCCTGCCGCAAGCGTCCACGCCGCGAGGTCACGCCGGGGGACGATCCGCTCGTTGATCTCCACCGCGAGCGGCCGGCCGGCGAGGCCTAGGGCCGTAACCGCATCGAGGGCCGATGCCCCGGCGGCAAAGGCCCTCGGTTCGCCATTCACGGTCACCGAGAGCGACGCCGGCGCACCGGCCGGCAGAGCCGGTGGCGTGGCGGCATCGACGATCGGATCGGGGTCGGTCACGGGGCTGGCGGCAGGGGCGACTGGAGCAGGGAGAGCCGGAACTTACCGAGATTGTGGGTGCCGTCGGCGAACTGATGCTCGATGGTGAACAGGAGGACGCTTCCGGCCGGCAGGGCCACTTCGGGGGCGAGTTCGTAGGTCAGCGAGTGATCCTTGCCGACCTCGGGGGCGATCGCCCAGCCCGATTCCGGATTGTCGTCGATCGTGGCCGCGGCGGGATATCCCCCCTGCTCGAAATCGGCCTTGGCCGTCGCCAGCTTGACGACGTTGGGAGCGTCGGCGCTCCCCGGTGCCCCCGACTGGATCGCAAACCTGCTGACGACGACGTTGCCGTTCCCGGCCCGGCCCGGCCCCATCGCGGGGAGACTCGGATCGGTCAGGGCCTCGAGCTTGACCGCCGCGACGTTTCCCCCCGCCGGAACGATCGCCTTGATGGTGTAGACGTCCTTGGCGAGGCTGCCGGTCACGAGCACGATCCCATCGGCAGCGATGGCACCGGTGGCACCGGCCGCGCTCTTGAACTCGGTCGGCACGACCGCCGCGAAGGCGGGGGCGGCTGGCGGCGGCGGCGGCGGCAACGGGGCGAGCTCAGGCGACGGGACCGGGACGATCCGTCCGCCGGCATGACTGCCGATGAACATCGACTGGCCATTGGGGGCCACGGCGACGCACCACACGCTCGACGGCTTTGCTCCTTCGACCGGCGGCGGCCCCTTCTGCTCGGCCTTCGAAGCCACGTCCCAGAACTTCACCGCCCCGTCGAGACTGGCACTGGCGAGTCGGGCGTTGTCAGGGGTGAAGGAGACGCTCGTCACCCAATCCTTGTGGCCGGCGAGCGTGCCATGTTCCTTGGAGTCGGCGGTGTTCCAGAGCTTCACCACTCGGTCGGCACCGGCCGTGGCGAGCTTCGAGCCGTCGGGGGAATAGGTGACGGCCCAGAGGGTGTCGGCGTGTCCTTCGAGCTTCCCCTTTTCGGTGCCGGCGGCCACGTCCCAGAGCTTGACGAGCTTGTCGCCGCCACCGGTGGCGAGCGTGGCGCCGTCGGGGGAGAAGGCGACGGTCGTGACGGGGCCGCCGTGGGCGGCAATCGTGCGGATCTCGGCGTTCGCGGCGGTGTCCCAGACGACAACGGTGCCATCCTCACCGGCCGTAGCGAGCTTCGTGCCATCGGGGGAGAAGTCGAGCGAACGGACCCAGCCCTTGTGCTTCTTGAGATCGGCCTTGAGGGCCCGGCCGGGGAGGTCCCAGAGCTTGACGAGGCCGTCGTAGCCGGCCGTGGCGGCGAGCTTGCCGTCGTTGGAGGCCTTGATCGCCCACACCGCAGTCGGGTGGCCGGCGAGGTCGCCAGCCCGGTTGCCGTCGGCCGGATTCCAGATCGCGGCGTCACCGGGACGGTAGAGGAGACTCTCGCCGCCGGAGGTGAGGAGTTGGGCGCCGTCGGTGGTGTAGTCGGCGGCGATCACCCAGCGGGTGTGAGCCGGGAGGTTGGCAGCGGGGGCCGGAGGAGCAGGCGTGGCGGGATCCTGAGCGGAGGCCCGGCCGCTGCCGACGACCAGCAGACCGATGATCGCAGCCACGCCGAAGAGGCGGTGCGAACGGAGGTGGAAACCAGGGACGCTGCAACTCATGGTCGGCTCCTCTGCCGGGACGCTCAAACAAGATTCGGTGATCGGGTCGGTGGAGGAATGCAGGGACGTTTCCCCCCCTGGACCCCTTCCCCGTATCGACGTGGCAAAGAGTATAGTTTGCCCAAGCCCCCTGTTTCCAACCACGGTGTCAGGGGATTCCCGGAACCGATCCCCGGTTTTGTTTCCCTCACTCTGTTCCCCTCTCCTTGGGACCCGCGTCATGGCCACCTCCTCCCGCTCGAAGTCCCCTGCCACCCCGCGGCGGAAAGCCGACGTTGTCCTCGTCGCCAGCGGCGACCTCCGCGAGGAGGCCAATCGGGTCTGCTGGCCGGCCCAGAAGCAGATGGAAGCGGATTTGACGCGGGCCTTCGCCGCCGCCGGCCGGACGCTCGTTCGCGGCCACGCCCCCTCGAAGGCCCGCGGCCACGGCTTCATCGCCAGCGCCCGCGAGGGGATCGACGTGTTCGCCACCATCGACTCCACCGCGCCGCTCGTCGTCGCCGAGGCTGTCTGGCAATACTCCAACCACGTCCTCCCTGGGCTCTCCAGTCACTCCGGGCCGATCCTCACCGTCGCCAATTGGTCGGGGCAGTGGCCGGGGCTTGTCGGGATGCTCAACCTCAACGGCTCGCTCACCAAAGCGGGCGTCCCCTACGCCACGCTCTGGGCCGACGACTTCTCGAGCGCCGGCTTCCAGCGCCACCTCGAATCGTGGCTCGCCACCGGCAAGGTCCGCCATGACACGAGCCACGTCGTGCCGATCGCGGCGGTGAAGGTGCCCGGGAAGCTCGAGCAGATCGGCGCCGGGATCGCCGCGGAGCTCCGCGAAAAGAAGGCCCTCATGGGGGTCTTCGACGAGGGCTGCATGGGGATGTACAACGCGATCATCCCCGATCGGCTCCTCCACGCCACCGGGGTTTTCAAGGAGCGTCTCAGCCAGTCGGCCCTCTACCACGAGACGACGCAGGTCTCCGACAGCGAGGCCCGCGAGGTCTTCCGCTGGCTCGAGGCGGCGGGGATGACCTTCCACTTCGGGAAGGACGAGGCCGCCGACCTGACCCGGGCCCAGGTGCTCACGCAGTGCCGGATGTACATCGCCACGCTCCGCCTCGCGGAGCGCTTCGGCTGCGATCTCGTCGGCATCCAGTACCAGCAGGGGCTCAAGGATCTCCTCCCGGCCAGCGATCTCGTCGAGGGAATGCTCAACGATTCGAAGCGGCCGCCGGTCTGTGCCTCCGGCTCCACGAAGCCGATCTTCAAGGGGAAGCCGCTGACCCACTTCAACGAGGTTGACGAGTGCGCCGGCCTCGATGGCCTGCTCACGCAGCGCGTCCACGAGGCCCTCGGCGAGCCGACGGAGAACACGCTCCACGACATCCGCTGGGGGGATTGGGACCGCTCCAACACCACCGACCAGTGGGTGTGGGTGTTCGAGATTTCGGGCGGTGCGCCGCCGGCCCACTTCACCGGCAGCTGGAAGGGGGCCCACGGCTACCGCCAGCCCCCGATGTACTTCCGCCTCGGCGGCTCGACGCTCGCCGGCGTCAGTAAGCCGGGGGAGATCGTCTGGAGCCGGATCTGGGTCGACGGCACCGGCGCCGCCGAGAAGCTCTGCATGGACATCGGCCGGGCGAGCGTCGTCAAGCTCCCCGAGGAGGAGACACAGCGGCGTCTGGAATCAACGACAAAGCAGTGGCCGATCATGCACGCGGTCACGCATGGCGTCTCGCGCGATCAGATGATGGCCCGCCACAAGGCAAACCACGTTCAGGTGGCCTATGCCAAGGACGCCGCCGGCGCCGACCGCTGTGCCCTGGCGAAGGCCGCCGCCGCCCGGGCCCTCGGGATCGACGTCGTCTTCTGCGGCACGCGTGGCCCCGGGGCCGCGGCGAGCAGCCGTTGGGACAACTGACCGATCCCGATCGACAGCTAACACACTTCCGCGAGAGAGAACACCATGGCTCCTTCCGGCCCACATCCCGGCTTCCTCGGCATCGACGCCGGCACGCAGGGGCTGTCGGTGATCTTCACCGACGCCAACTTGAAAATCCTCGCTACGGGGGAGGCGGGTTATGAGATGGTGCCGGGCCTCGGAACGGAGTGCTACGAGCAGGCCCCGGCCGACTGGGAGCGGGCCCTCGGCCTAGCGATGGCGGCCCTACGGAAAAACCTTGCCGCCAAGGGGATCGAGCTTGTCGTCGCGGCGATCGGTATCTCCGGTCAGATGCATGGCGAGGTGCTCGCTGATTCAGAGGGAGCGGCCCTTGCGCCGGCGCGGCTGTGGTGCGACGGTCGCAACGAGGCCGAAGCGGCCGAACTGACGGCGCTTCTCGGCGTGAAGATGCCGAAGCGGATCACCTCCGCGCGCTTCCTGTGGACGGTCCGCCACCGCCCCGACCTCGCCCGCCGCACCGCCCATCTCACCACCCCCGCCGGCTGGATCGCCTTCCGCCTCACCGGGCAGCGCCGCCTCGGGATCGGCGATGCCGCCGGGATGTTCCCGATCGATCAGGCCACGCTCGATTACGACCAAAGACTCCTTGCCGATTACGACCGTCTCGTTGCCGCGCAACCGAGCGGCCCGTTTCCAAAGCTCGCCGCTCTCCTCCCGAAGGTCGCCAAAGCCGGTGAGGATGGTGGCGCTCTCGACGCCCACGGCGCCGCCCTCCTCGGCCTGCCTCTCGGCACGCCGCTTGCGCCGGCCGAAGGGGATCAGCCCGCGGCGCTCGCCGGCTCGCTCATCGGCGCTGCCGGGCAGGTGTCGATGAGCTTCGGCACGAGTGTCGTGGCCAACTCGGTCGGCGATCGGGCCTTCCAAGGGATCTCCCGCGCGGTCGATCACTTCTGCGCCCCCGACGGCAAGCCGATCAACATGGTCTGGATCCGCAACGGCACGACGCCGATGAACACCGTTGTCGGCATGTTCGGCCTCGCCGGCGCCGGCTCTGGTGGCAAGGCTTTTGAAACGCTCATGCCGCTCCTGCTCGCCGCGCCGGACGATTGCGGTGGCCTGCTTGCCCTCCCTTTCATTGACGACGAGCCTGGCGTCGGCGTGCAGCGCGGCGGCACGGCGCTTGTGATGGGCCTCAACGAGCGCAATGCCACGCCAGGAAACGTCGCCCGGGCGATGCTCCTGGCGACGATCTTCAACCTCCGCCACGGGAGCGACATCCTCGCCACCCAGGGCTATCCGCGCACCGAGATCGTCCTCTCCGGCGGGCTGACGAAGACGCCAGCTCTCGGCCAGATCCTCGCCGACGCCTTCGACACGCCGGTGACGATCCTCGCGGGCGCCGCCGAGGGGAGCGCGTGGGGCGCGGCACTGATGGCCGCCTACCGCGATGCGGTGCTCGCCGGCGACACGCGCGACTGGGCCACCTTTCTCACCGCCCATCACTCAGGCACTCCAACCCGCTTCCTCCCGCGGCCTGCAGCCGTGAAGACACTCGCCGCCGTCCATGCCCGCCACCAAAAACTCCTCGCGGCGCAGGCCGCGCTCGACGCCGCGGCGGGGTGAGGCTTGGTGCCCGCGCTGCCGCGGGCAGCGGCTGCACGGACTTGACGATACAGGTTCGATGAAAGGAGCGAGCATCGCTTCGCTCCGTGCTTTGGGTGACTGCCCCAGGTCCCACGGGTACAATTCCGTGTCGCCCCTGGAAAAAAGCTCATGACGCCTACCGATCGAATCACCGTTCATCCCCAGCAATGCGGCGGCCGTCCGTGTGTGCGTGGCATGCGCATTCGGGTAAGCGATGTTCTCGACCTCCTTGCTGCAGGCCTGTCGCCCGCTGAAGTCGTGGCCGAACTACCCGACTTAGAAATCGAAGATGTCACTGCTTGCCTGAAGTTTGCAAGCCTTCAGGTGTCTCAACCCGGGGCCGCAGCGTGATCATCTGGCTTGATGCTCACCTCTCACCGTCGATCGCTCGATGGATTGCCGAAAACTTCGCTGGAGAGTGTGCTTCAGTACGCGACCTTGGGCTGCGTGACGCGCTTGACCCGCCCATCTTTGCTGCGGCGCGGGCGGCTGGTGCGAGCGTCATGACGAAGGATGCCGACTTTGCAAAAATGGTGGAGCGTTTTGGCCCGCCGCCGCGTGTTATCTGGCTCCGATGCGGCAATACATCAAACGCTGCGTTGAAGGATCTCCTCGTCCGTGAGTTGCCGGCGTGCCTCGTCAGGCTGGCGGATGGCGACTCAATCGTTGAGTTGGGGCAGGACCGGGACAGCGAACCGGGCGTTGGAGCACAAGGCGGGGGCGGGTAGTCTGATGGGGGGCAACGCTCCAGCGGTCCCGCAGCTGCTGAGCTCTTTGGCTTACTGACGACACATGAATCGCCAATTCACGACGATCGAAGCCCTCCTTGATCACGACGAGGCTTCGCCGTTGGAATGGAGCACATTCGACGATGAATTGTGGATGCTCCTCGCCCGCTTCCTCCCACGGGCAACGGCTACACGAACCTGACGCGGCCGGCAGACCGCCGTGTTTGCGTTTCCAAAACTCGGCAACATCATCGAGGGAAGGTTAGTTTTTGGCCAGGCCTTTTGTGACTCACTTTTCGGCCAGAATTGAACCACAAAGCCGTTTGTCGTCAACAAGTGAGACACAACGTTCCTGCGACGGCAGGGCGATTGCGCCATGAGGCGGGTTGTCAATTTGCCACCGGCTGTTCGGCGCGCTAAAGTAGCGAGGCCGAAGGGAAAGACAGATCGCACAACGACAAGTTCGGTATCAGACGCGGAGGGCCGATAGATGGCAGACGCGACCGAGTCGGAATCTGACTTTCAATTCCTCGAGCCTCCCCCTGACCCTCAACTCCTGCTGCCCGCCGACCTCCGCTCGGACTGGGTGGTCGTTCCAAGGGCCGTGCTGGAATGGCAGCAATCATCGGTATGGCGGGCGGCCGTCTGCGTAGCGGTGTGGCTCGCGTCGCGGGACCTAAATAGTTGGTCGGGCCCTTTATGTATTATCGCCTGGTTATGTATCGAATTCGGGGGCGGCCTTAATGCGCGTATGAGGACCGCGGGAACGCTCCGAGGTCGCGTCCATCCCGATCCTTTGAGCTACCGCACGCCGCCACCTTCGCCCCCTTCTCGAGGTTGGCGAAGGCTTTGATCGCCGCCCCCCTTGTCTCTGGTCGATGCCGGTCGAGATTTCTGCCGAGCGGCGGGCGGAACTGCAAGCGGCGGATCGCTGCTCATGAGCGGTCGCCCGAGCAGTTGCTCACGTGGGAAGCGGTTCTCGATCGGCTTCGTGATCGTCGATGGAGTTCGTGCTTCGGTATCTCCCCGAGGTCGTCGCGGACCTCGATGCTGGGCGCAGGTGGGACTTGGAGCGATCCGCAGGCCTCGGCTCGGACTTCATCGTCGAGTGCTCCGAGGCCTTCACGGGGGGGCCCCCCCTCGTTGAAGCTCCGCGTGGAAGAGGTGAAGCCCCACGGTACGATGTCGGTGTTGGCATTCGCCGTATCCGCGTCTGGAAAGCACTGTCCATCATGAAGAGAATCACGGTCGATCCGAAGCAGATGAACGGCGTTCCGTGCATTCGTGGGCTTCGCATTCCCGTTGCAACCGTCGTCGGGATGGTGGCGGAGGGGATGACGCCCGCCGAGATCCTCCGCGATTTTCCCGACCTTGAAGCAGAGGATGTCCATGCATCGCTGCTTTATGCCGCGGAGGCCGTGCGGGAACGGGAACTTCCCCTCCGCCATGCGTCATGAGGTTTCTCATCGACAACGCACTTTCGCCTGTCGTTGCCGAGGGATTGCGTCGGTCTGGTCACGATGCGACACATGTCAGGGATCACGGCTTGGCGGCCGCGGAAGACTCTCTGATCTTCGATTACGCGTTCCGCGAGCGCCGGGTGATCCTGTCGGCCGATACTGATTTCGGCACGCTCCTCGCGCTGCGTGAGGCACCGCTGCCATCGGTCATCCTGTTTCGCGGGGCAACACCCAAAAAGCCCGATCTGCAAACGCGACTCTTGCTGGCGAACCTGGACGAGATCGCGACGATGTTGGAACGAGGCGCGATCGTGGTCATCGAGCCGCAACGGATGCGAGTTCGGATGCTGCCGATCAGCGGCCCGAAGGATTCGACTTCCGGCGATGGCGTCTGAAGACGCTGCCCGCGAACCCGTCACGACGACAACGGCCCGCCCTCGTCTGAGGGTACCGTCTACCGCCGGCCCGATCGGCGCCGGGTGGGGGAACTGGCACAAGATCACCCGCGGCGACGGGATGCGAGTGAAGATCGCCGTCTCCGGCGGACCGTTCCGCCCCGGCCAAGAGCTGTGACCCTATCGCGCGGGGGACGTGATAGGCTTAAGAAGAGTACCGTTTGAAGCCCCCTCCTTTGGTCATCGGCAGCCTGGCCGGAGCCGACGCCCGAAGAGAGCTTGGCTCTGAATTGGCCACAGGCTCTTCGGCGATATAACACGCCGAGTCGGCTGGATGTACACACCGAATAAGTACAAGTCAGGCGGCACTCAATGCACTTCGGACCACGATTGATGCGCAGCGTTGCACCCTTCGGCGAGGCCGCAGAGGAAGTCAGCAGTTTGCGGGAGGTGCTTGCAAAGTGCCCTGGCGTGAAGGCGGTGAAGTCTATTGAGCCGCATAGCAAGGGTGGCTACGTAGCCGTTATGGATTTCTCGATGGATGATCTCAATCAATACATTGAGCATTTGGAGAAGGCCGGCTGGATGAACCTGTTGTGAGCTCATTTCGCAAAGCAAAGCCTCGGCGAGAAGTGCCGCCTAACCAGTCGCTCGAGCCGACTCGCGTCGGAAGGCCGCCGCTCGCGGCTCAGCTTCAACGGTCGCCGTCATCACGACGAGATCTGGGCATCACGATGCAGTGGGGCGCGGGATCGGGCTCATGGCGTCGCCCGCAAGGCCCTCCCGCCCCCCTCTCACTCCCCGCCGAGGTTCACCGGCCCGAACTGGATGCCGCCGCCGGAGCTCTTTGATTTCACCCGGCGGAACGGGTGCACCCAGCTCGCCAGCGACTGCGGGCTGCGGGAGTTGATCCATACCCGTCCGCGGCCAGAGAAGGAGAGGAGGAGCTGATCGGAAAACAGAAAACTGCGGATCTTGCGGGCCCTCGTGAGCCGGTAAGAAAGGCTCGGCTCCCAGGCGACGACGTAGCCGTTGTCGATCGTATAGTCGCTGCCGCCGTCGAGGTCGATTTCGTCGATGGCGCCGTAGCCACTGAAGAACATCGTCCCGCTGCCGGTGGCACGAAGCACGAAGAGTCCTTGCGCGAACAGACCTTTCAGCCCCTCCGACTTGCTCTCGCAGCGGATTCCCTCGGTCGAGGCGAGGAACGCACCGCGCTGGAGGAGAAGCTCCTCTCCCTGGAGCTGCCAGGGGACGATCTCCCCCGACATTCCCGGCGCGAAGGCGATCCGGGCCGCCCCCCCTTCGGCTTCGTAGGTGTTCTGGAAGAACGTCTCCCCGGAAAACACCGCCCGCTTGAGGCCGGCGAGGATCCCGCCGCGGGTCGTCGTTTCCGACTTCACGTTGCCATCCATCCAGGCCATCGCGCCGGCCTCGGAGATGATCCGCTCTCCGGCAGCGAGGGTCACCTCGAGAATGCTGAAGCTGGGGCCACAGAGGATCTCGTGGTTCATGACTGGCGCTCCGGAAGGAGGGGCCCGAGCTGCCGGCCGAAGCGGGTGGGGTTGTGCGACTGGAGGATGATCCGACCCTTCCCAGAGAAACGCATCACGAATCCCTCGCCAGAGAGCCAGGTGTTGATCCAGCCGCCGCCGACCTTGTCGATTCTGTAGGAGAGCCCTTCGGTGAAGGCGACGAGGTGGCCGGTGTCGACGATCAGTTCACCGTTGATCTCCATGCTCGTGAGCATCCCGAGCGCCGAGACGAGGAGCGCCCCGGAGCCACTGACGCGGAGCAGCGAAAGCGATTCGCCGCCGAGCAGACCCCGCAGCCCCTGGAAGCGGGTGTCGAGGGCGAGCGTGCTTGCGGCACCGAGAAAGCTTCCCCCCGCGCACAGCCAGGCTTCGTCGGGGGAGACATTTACCTCGCGAACTTCTCCCATGTGCGTCGGCGCGAGGCCGACTTCGCCCGGTCGGCCGTCGGTGACCTCGTAGGTGGAAAGAAAAAAAGTGTCGCCGGTGAACAGCCGGCCGAGGCCGCCGAGGATCCCCCCTTTGCCGCGGCTGCCGGTGGTGACGTCGATGTCGATATTCGAGGACGCGCGGATCATCGCCCCGGCATCGGAGGCAAACCTTTCCCCCGGCTCCAGGGAGACGAGCGCCCGCGAGAACAGCCCTCCTTTTGAAATGTCGATCTGCATGGGGTCTTCTCGCTAGCCTTGGCAGAAGGGGGCGAGCCAGCGGACAAAGCCCCCCAGCTGCCGTGTCTGGAGGAAGATCCGCCCGGAGCCGGTGAACGCCATAACCAGCCCTTCGCCGGAGAAGAGCGTTTTCTTGACACTCCCCATGCCGCGGATCCGGTAGTCAAGGGTCGGCTCCCAGGCGACGAGGTGGCCGGTGTCGACCGTGAGCGAGCCCTTCACGTCGCGCTCGATGACCGCGCCGTAGGTGTTGAAGAAGACGGGGCCAGAGCCAGTGGCCCGGAGGATGAACGGGCCTGTGCCAGAGAACCACGACCGGCCGCCGCCATATTCGGTCGTGAGGTTGACGCCCGGGCCACAGGCAAGAAACGAGCCGGCCGCAAGGAGCAAAGCGTCCCCCTCGCCAGACAGCTCTTTGCAGAGGACCGTGCCGGGAAAGGCAGGGGCGATCGCCATGGCGCCTGCCGTCTCGGTCGAATACTCGCTCAAGAACAGCGATTCACCGCCAAGGAGCTTCCGCTTGACGGCGGTGAGCAGGCCACCGACAAGCCGCGGCTTCACGTGCATCCCGGCGGTCATGAAGCTCATCGAGCCGGCCTCGACGACGACCGACTCGCCGGCGGCGAGGGTGAAGCTGACATTCCCCCGGTCGGGATTGCCGATGATCGTGTGTTCCATGCCCCACTGCCTCCGGAAGTGAGCCTACTCCCCCGCCGCTCCGAGCGGCTACAGCTTTGGCGTGGGGACATCGATTCCGGGAGGCGGCCCCTCGGGCCCGCAGGCCCGCGGAACGAGACCGTCCTGCAGGCAACGGCGACGGCGTCTCCCGGCGGCCATTTCAGCCCGGTATGATCGGGGAATGGATGCCGCCCCCCTCCTCGTCCGCCTGCTGAAAGCCTTCGATGCCGCCAGGCTCGAGACGGTCTTGATCGGCAATGCCGCCGCGGCGATCCACGGCGCACCGGTGACAACGCTCGACTTCGACTTCATGTTCCGAGCCACCCCCACAAATCTCCGCAAGCTCAAAGCCGTGGCAGCGGCACTCGGGGCGGTGATCCTCCGCCCCTACTATCCCGTCTCGAATCTCTATCGGATGGTCGATGATGCCACCGGGCTGCAGGCAGACTTCATGCCGGCGATCCACGGCGTCCGGTCGTTCGAGGGGCTGCGGGCAAGGGCTGTCAAACATTCCCCGCGCGGCTGCACGCTCCTTGTCGCTTCGCTTGAAGACATCATCGCCAGCAAGCGGGCCGCGGGGCGGGATCGTGATCTGGCTGTGCTGCCGGTACTCGAGCGGACGCTGCAAGCCCTCGCTTCCACGGGCACGCCCCCCGCTCTCAAGAAACGTTCCTCACCCCGTCGGCGCGGATCCTGACATGCCTGCTCCCAAAAAAAAGATATCTGCAAACCGGCGTCAGGCCCTGGCTGCCCTTGCCCGCGAGAGCGACCGGCAGCTCGACGATCTCATCCGTCGCCGGCTCGCCATGCCGCTCGAACAGCGAATGCACTTCCTCCGCCGCCGGCTCCCCGGCGGCGGGAGCTCGCTGTAGCAGGCCGGGGCGAAATCAGTGACGACTGGGAAATGAACGTGCCTACCTGACCACGGAAGCCAGATGACCCACCTCTGAAAAACGCGATTTACAAAAAAGGCGCTGCATGAGCCGGCGTTTCCCTGAAGCCCGCCGCGGAGGATGGGCCCTCCCGAGAAACGGTAGGCTCAAGGCCGCCGCTGCGAAACGACCCACAGGAGCCCGCCGCGATGCGACACCCGATCCCTTGCACGATTGTCCTGGTCGCGACCCTCGCGCCGTTCGCCGGCGCGGTGGCGCAGGAATCGAACCGCGCTCCCGTTCACGCCCCCCAGCCGATGATGCCCCCCGGCCCGGGGCCGCAACAGCCCGGCCGATACACGCTCTTCGATCGGGAGCTCTCGGTACTCGATGCCGAAGGGGATTCGACGAGCCTCGGCCCCGTCACGCTCCTCTTCGACAGCGCCACCGGCGAGGTGAGCTATCTCGTCCGCGAGGGAAGTGCGCTCACCTGGCGCGTCGTTCCCCGGCCGCCGATGCCACCCCATCCTCCGGCCGGGTATCCGGTGAACCCCTGGACGCAGCCCCCTCTCCTCGCGCCGCCGGTATCCGCGCCGTACCTCCCCGACGGTCGTCCACCGTCGCCCTTGCCCCCAAGCTTGCCGGCCGCACCTCCCCCGCCACCGGTGCCCACCCCGGCTGCGCCAAGCCCGTTCACGCAGGGCCCCGATGCCGGGCCGCGGGCAGCGATCGCCAATCCGCTCGTCGACACCTCCGGCTTCCGCGACAGCGTCCTCGAGGCTGACAGGCTCCGCGCCGAGCGGCGGGTCGGCGAAGCGGCATTCCTGGCACTGGCTACGCCGGAGAGTGTGATCCTCGACTGCCGCAGCCGGGAGTCGTTTGCCCGGCTCCATGTCCGTGGCGCCGTCAATCTTCCCTTCCCCGACATCACTGCCAATGAACTAGCCCGGCTGATCCCGTCTCCCGACACCCGCGTGCTGATCTATTGCAACAACAACTTCGCCGCGGCCCCGGCGGCCTTTCCGGAGAAGGTGGCGCGGGCGGCGCTCAATCACCACTCCTTCGCCACGCTCGTGGCCTACGGCTACCGCAACGTCTTCGAGCTCTCCCCCTTGCTCGACGTGGCGGCGACGGATATTCCGCTCGAGGGGGACGACGCCCCATGATCGGACATGCTCAAACATGGTGCGACATCACCCAACATGCCGCAAGATAACCGGGTCCGGCTAAACTGCTGACGTTGTGACCGAGGCTCCCTTCACTCCCACCGGAACCGCTCCCCATGGCCGACAAGCCGATCCTCTTCCTCCTCCGCGCCGGTTTCCCCGACCCCAAGCATGGCCCCGGCGGCACCTACTGCCCCGAGTGCACCGCCGTGACGGGGATCCTCTGGTATTACCCCGAGGTGGCGGCGAAGCTCGACATTCGCCAGGTCGACGTCCCGCGCCCGCGGCCGGAGGTCGTCGCGATGGTCGGCGAGGAAAACCAGTCGTGCCCGGTGCTCGTTCTGCCCGCTGGAGAGACGCCGGCCGGCGTGCCGGTGGCCCATGGCAGAGCGTTCGTCTCCGGGCCGGAGGCGATCATCAAGTATCTGGCCGATCACTACGGCACCGCCCAGTAGCCCTGACCGCTACCGCGGCTGGCTCGACAGTTGCACGAGCGCTTCGATGACGCGGGCCCGGGCCGCGGCGTCTTTCAGGATCAGATAGCGGTGCTTCCCTTGGGGATCGGGGGTGAACGTCGTCGCCCCCTTCTCCGTCACCGTCACGTTCCCCGGCGGCGAGCGGTCGAAGTAGCCACGCCCGCCGAGGACACCGTCGAGGACACTCGTCAGATCCCAGCTTGGCCGATCCTGCGGCGGTGGGGAGTAGATCGTGTAGGCCTCCTTCACCGGATGATGGGGGACATCCCGGAAATCCTCGACGATGCTCTGACTGGGATACGGCAGCGCGATGCCGATTTCGAACCCGCTCCAGATCATCTCCGTCGGCCAGGCCTCGGCGAGCTTCGCCGCGGCAGCCCGGTCCTTGAAGACGTTGTATTCCTCGTAGGCCGCGTTGCCGTCGATCGGCTCAAACGCCCCCGCCATGAGTTCGAGGAGCTTCACCTTCTTGGCGACGAGGGCCTTGCCATCGAGCGGGCTTGTCGCATCAGCGGGGCTGTCGAGGAGGCGGGCGAGATTCGTCGAGAAGCCGACCTGGACGACGACGACCGAGCCATCCTCCGCAGCCGCAAGCGCCTTCCGCAAAACCGCGACGGCCTCGGGGGCATCCTTGGCGTGGCGAAGCGCGTGGGGATAGCGTTCCTTGCCGGCAAAGGCGGGGTCGTCATCGGTCGCCTCGGCGAGCTTGAGATAGACGCTCTGCTCCTCGACGCCACCGGGGCGGACGACGCCGACCGGGATCTCCGCGCGGCCATAGAAGCGGTTGATGCCGTCGACGAACGGGGCAGCGAGCGCGTGGTTGGCAGTGACTGTCACCGCGAGCAATCGGCACTGCCCACGCGACTCAAGCGCATGGAGCATGGCGAGCGCCGCGACGTCGTCGCAGTCGCCGCAGATGTCGGTGTCGAAGATCACCGGCACTGGCGCCGCGGCCCGGGCGTTGCTCGAGGCCACGAGCGTTAGGGGAACAGCAACCGTCAGGGCCGCAACCGTCACGAGCGCCGCCGTTGTCATTCGCCGTGCCCCGCAAAGCAGGCTCTTCACGATCATCTGGAATCCCCCCCTGAAAAACGTTTTGATTTTCCCCGACGTGCGTTGCGGGCCGATCGCTGGCTCGGGCCCGAGCCGGGCTCAGGCAACGGCAAGCATCCGCTCGAGCGCCACCACGGCCCACTTCGCCGTCTCGTCGTCGACCCGGATCACGTTCACCGCATCCCGCGCCTCGAGGTGCTCGAGGCTCCAGCAAAGGTGGGCCAGATCGATGCGGTACATCGTGGCGCACATGCAGACCACCGGCGAGAGGAAGTGGATCTCCTGCTCGGGGTGAGCGGCCTCCAGTCGCTTGACGAGATGGAGCTCGGTGCCGATCGCCCACTTCGTGCCCGGAGGGGCCTGCTCGACTTGGCGGAGAATGTAGCTCGTCGAGCCGACGAGATCGGCCTTGTCGACGACCTCCATCGAACACTCCGGATGGACGAGGATCTTCACGCCGGGAATATTTTTCCGCAGCCCGTCGACATGCTCGGGGCGGAACATCGCATGGACGCTGCAGTGTCCCTGCCAGAGAATGACGCGGGAGGCCTCGAGCGCCGACTTGCTGTTGCCGCCCAGCTCCGGCTCGTGCGGATTCCAGACACACATCTCGTCGAGGCCAATCCCCATCGTGCGCGCCGTGTTGCGGCCGAGGTGCTGGTCGGGGAAGAAGAGAACGCGGCGGCCGCGGGCGAAGGCCCATTCAAGGACGGCACGGGCGTTGCTTGAGGTGCAGACGATCCCGCCGTGGCGGCCACAGAAGGCCTTGAGGCTCGCCGCGGAGTTGATGTAGGTGACGGGGGTCAGGTCGGCAGTGTCGATGACGGTGCCGAGATCGGCCCAGGCATCCTCCACCTGCGTGATCGCGGCCATGTCGGCCATCGAACAGCCGGCGGCGAGATCGGGGAGGACAACCGTCACGCGCCTCCCGCCGCGGGCGGCGACCTTGTCGGGGCGGTTGGCGAGGATGTCGGCCGTCTCGGCCATGAAATGGACGCCGCAGAAGGCAATCGCCTCGCACTCGTCCCGTTCGGCGGCCGAGCGGGAGAGCTGGTAGCTGTCCCCCTGGAAGTCGGCGTGGGCGATGACGCCGTCCTGCTGGTAGTGGTGGCCGAGGATCACGAGCCGGCGACCCATTCGCTGCCGAACCCCCTCGATCCGGGCCGCAAGTTCGGCGTCGGAGAGGGGGCGGTAGTCGGTGAATGGGCCCGGAATGGGCGGGGCGGCGGCTGGGCTACTCATGGAGCCAAGTATATGCCCGGCGTGCGGAGACTGCCGCCATCGCTATACTTTCCTTCCGACGGTCGCTGTGGCCTGCGGCCCCCCAGGGGCCCCCCGCGGACCGCCAGGAACCAAACGGGAAGGATGGCTCGATCGATGGCGCGGAAAGTGGTGAATCGCAAGGAACTCCGGGCGCAGAA
>Ga0114959_10001723_pt1 | contig 18688 bp, 20 predicted proteins | sample C_130625_EF_Meta_FD_87317 | JGI IMG/M metagenome (GOLD analysis project Ga0114959, IMG submission 87317) | Freshwater microbial communities from Lake Croche, Canada to study carbon cycling - C_130625_EF_MetaG | ecosystem: Environmental > Aquatic > Freshwater > Lake | place: Lake Croche, Canada...
ATATTTCAAAACAACTTAAAGAACCCCGGCTGAAATAATATATTTCAAAACAACTTAAAGATCCGCGGCTCAAGTCAATTATGTTTAGACCAAAGTGTTACACCTTAATAAATAAAATGTATTGCCCGAAAAAAGACATCCGCAATGTTCGTGAAAAAATTATGGAATGGACGCGAAATATTCACGAAAAACTTGAAGAAGAACAATGTAAAACCGTCTACGACAACATTTGCCCGTATATAAATTCCGAGAAATTTCTTGACGTTGATATACCATTTTATGAAGAATCGTTGGAAGGATGGAAACTTATTAGACTCAGAAACAAACTGAAAAAGGATTACCCTAGACAATATAAACAAGACTTGGAAGAAGAAACTAGAGAACTTATTGAAACCGATAAGATGATGAATGAAGATGCTCTTTATACATCCAGCAACGACTTGATAAGTTTTTCATAATTGGCAATAATAATTCGCAATTTGTCCTTGTCCATTCTACACGTGTCGCTAAGAAGTTTTTCTGAAACGCTGTGCAACATTTTAATGTGTTCTACGTATTTTATTTCCGATTGAGATCTGGTTTTCATTTCGTGGAATAATATATTCTTGTTCTTGAATTCATACAAAAATAGTCAATTTTTTTATGAATTTTGTTTTTTGGTTTGTTGTTTTTTATTTGGTTTTCATTATTTCAAAAGATGAAGACGAATTTTTTTCTTGAATCGTTCTTCGTCGTGGAATAAAAATAATTTATAATCGCACAACTCATAATTCTCAATATTTTCTCTGAATGTAACACGCGATGCCATCTTCAATTCTGGCAAATATACAACATATTGATAAAGCCCATCATTTCTAATAATTTTATCAAAAGCATAACCTTTATAAACCTTCTCCATAACCCCTGGAGTATTCGTGCACATATGAAGCAAGTTACAGTCGCTCTGAATTTTACGAATAGACCGCATCGTCGTATTTATGTATTCCAACTCGTTAATCCAGTTTTTATAAAAAGTCTGCGAGTTTTCAGAAAGTTTGATAATCCCAGTATTCTGTTGGAACTGGATAATATTCAGTAAATCAACAAGCCGTCTAATTGGAGATGTTATATGCACATAAGCATCCATTTCAAGCAAATCATGCGAAATAGTCTGACCCTCGGCCAAACAACTCGCATCTATGTATTGACCAGCAGCACTATTCCATATTTTAATAAACTTGCTAACGTCTTCGGGCAAGTTTTCAGGCGACGAAAAATCGCGCTTCATGATTGTAGAGCGAAAAATCCCGTTATTTTTCATCATGAGTTCCTTTGCCACATTGTAGTTCATGAGAATCATCAGATAACAAACAGTTTCATGACTATTTCTAACATTGTTAATATATTTGTATTTCTTAGACAATGCCTTTGTGATTTCAAGCAAATCCTGGAAATTCTGATCTTCCAACAGCGCGGGTTCTTCGTAACAGTAGTTTTTATACACCTTTATCTTGCAATTGGAATATTTAATATCTACTATAGAATCGTCTTCAATAAAAAGATCCATGACAAACGCTAGGCGCGTGTGATTAGACTGAAGACTACACAAACAATCGGATAAAATGGTTGGCAACATGGGTCGCTTTCTATCAGGCAAATAAATAGTGGAAATTCTACGAGAAAATGAATCCCAAAGATTGAGCACATCCATCCAAATCGTCACGTTAGAAATGTATATACTTAACTGCTGTATACCATTATCAAGCGTGCGAATACTGAATGCGTCGTCATAATCAAGACTATTTTGAGGATCAATAGTAAAAATTTTCCACATACTTTTGTCAGTTCTGTCGACAATTTCTGGGTATTTCTTACTAACGTTCTCAATAAAAGCGTCGTGAGAGTGGTTCTTGAGAGCCTTTGAAGTATTTTTCGTGAAATTCTGGATAGACGCGTTCAAACTTTTGCAATAAAGCTGGTATTCGTAAAAGTTGTCTAATACATCCACTGGGCCAATCATTTGAGATATTACACCCCTCGGATGTTTATCCTTCCATTCGGTAAAATTAATAGTGCAATAATGGTCAACGAAAACCTTGGAGAACCCCACATTTTTCATTTCATATGGAATAAGAAACGTAGGCAATCTTCTATCATCTGGTATGCATTTATACATAAGTTTGCCATTTTCAGCGCGACCATATGTTTTGCTCCCTTTTAAAACAAGAACGCCCGGAATATTCTGACTTACGCGAATGCTTGAGTGTAAGATTTTCAGTTCTTTAGTTTGCGTGTCAAACGAAAAAACATCATTTGTGAAAAGTTTGTTCTCAGCTGGATGCAATCCTTCAATGACGATATCCTTTAAATCGCACATATTTATATACGTCCATGTTGAGTATCCCCTATCATTAATGTGAACCTTGCACACCGGGTGTGTCATACGGTGAGGTGTATTATATTATAATTTCGGGAAAGCTTTAACCCTGTTCCTACGCGTTATAATATAATGAAAAAAGTTTTACAAGTCAGAATTATTTATACTGGTTTCACTTTCTGCTCCAGGGATTTCTTCAACCGTTGGTGCATCTGGAGTTGAAGTTGCATCAACAGGAGAAACCCCTTTATTATTCAACTCTTTAATATCGTGCTTTTTAACAACTTCTCTCTTCACATTCTGAAGTTGAAGCGCGTGCATTGCAATGTGAGGAATAATTGCAGCATTGTTCATATAAGTTCTATATCTGAAACACGCTATACACGTTTCCTTTTCAAATTGAATGCTATACCACCAGTAAGCCGGAATATTAATCGTTTGACCTTGAGTTAAAACTATGTCTAAACATTTCATCTTATCAAAATCTGCGCTATATTGTGGTTGAACCTTCCAGGGGTTAACCGGGCTCCTGAATTCAAAGTTCTCGTAATCGCGCTCTGGATATAAATATTTGGAACTATGCGGTGGGGTTAATTTTATAATAGCACGGCCTTCAGTTACTAAGAAAAAATTGCGGTAGTTAATCTCGTATCTAAAAGGTGTTTGCGTTCCAGGAGACCCAACGGTTAAATCATAATTGCAATTTGAAACCATGGGTGGCCGAATAAATGCATCATTATATTGCATGTGTTTGATGAGTCCAGTTTCCTGAAGAAAATCTGTGTTATTCTCAGAAAAGTAAGTCGCGGTTTTATCTTCTTCAAATAATTTGTTCGCCGCGTGCAATGGTAGAGGCATGTAAATTTCGCTTGTATAATCGGTGTCTTTGGCGTTTCTTATTTTAATCTCAAAAGCATTGTAATTATTTGCAATATAAGATTTATTAATAGTTTGAAGAATCTTATCATTATCAAAATCAAAAATAACTGGCTGCCTTAAGTCGCATATTTCGTCTAATTTATCTTTTGATGCTTGATCCAATTCATATACTTCTAAATCGTTGCTGGTCTTAATATGAAATTGCACGTGGAGATAAATGAATAAAACCAAACAAAAAATAAAGAATGCAATAACTATTTTCAACATAACTAATAAAAACTGACAATTAATTTTTATTATTTATACTCACTTTCAACCTTGCCCAAGGCGTCGTTGGTGGAAAAGGTTGATACAAATTTTTGAAATAGGATTAGGATTGGGTATTAGCGAAGCAGGAGACATTGGTTCTCTACTCAATCTTGGGCGCTATGAAGAACATAACTGAACTATTATTGCCTAAATCATACTTTATCCTTAAAGGCATCTCGCCGCTAATTGAGAATTCAATCTCCGAAGTAAGCTTTGTAGTAATACACATCTTATTGATATAATTTAGACTATACGACACGTCAATCACATCGCCTTCTGATATTGAAAACTCTGACAAATCGTCAATGGGAATATTTACAAGCATTTCTCCGCTATCACCCTTGCAAACAAGATCTATCTTCTCTTCGCTGCACTTGATGTTGATAACATCTCCAAAGGTTGCCAACTGCGAAATAAGCTCGCTCATTTTCTTAGACTTGATGGAGAAATCAACGTCATACTCAACCGCTGGAATTTCAAGCAAGTCGGTTTCCATATCTATAAGAGGAACCTTAAAATACTTGTTGAATTCACCCTTTGCATTTGTTAGATCTATCTCAAGAGAATCAGATTCTCCCTTGTAATGAAATGTCACCGAATCTTGCTCTTGAGACATGGTTAGAATGCTATACAAAATCTGTGAGTTAATACAAATGTTTTTAAGATCGTGTTCTAGAATTTCATATTTATCAAACCAGTTGTTGTAAATCTTCGCATCAAATAGACAGACGTGACTGCTATCCATGCCTTGAATGTAAGCATGATCTTCTAGGAAAATAATAGTTACAAAAGAAGTTGCTGACTTCAAAAGCTGAAACAGCGAAATGAAAATATCCTTTTTAGTCTTTTCCGTTATAGATAGAAGCATTGTTTTGGTTTACAATAAATTATTGCATTTAATATTGTTTCAATTTTTAATATCATTAAAATATATATTTCATAAATATCTATGAAGTTGACTCATAGGAAAATAGAATCTAGAAAAACAAGAAAAACAAGAAAAACAAAAACCCCAATAAAACAACAAAAATCTAGGAAAATGCGCGGGGGAGATACTATAGAATATCCAGATGAAGGTGTCTATGAAGGAGACGTTAGGATTGATGGAAATAGAAAAATCAGACACGGAAGGGGAAAGATGACGTATAATGAAGACGATGAATATAATGAAGACAATTTAATAGAATATGACGGCGACTGGGTTGATGATAAAATTCAAGGGAATGGAAAAATGATATATGACGAAGATAGCCACAATCTAGGTTACAGTGAATATAATGGAGAATGGATGAATGGAATTCCGAATGGAAAGGGAACTATGAAATTTGCAAACGACGCAAGCGAATATGAAGGTGATTGGGTAAATGGAAAAATGGAAGGCAAAGGAAAAATGAAATATGATCCAGACAGTGAATTAAACGAAGAAGATCAATATTCAGAATACGACGGAGATTGGGTTGCTGGTAAAAAAGAAGGTTGGGGGAAAATGACGTTTTTAGATGGAAGAGTTTTTGAAGAAAACTGGGAAGACGATAAACCAGACATAGCCCATGCTTTAGAGCAAGGTGGTCTAGAATCTTTTGAAGGAGACTGGACGGATGTAATATGGTACGAATTAGATGGAAATGAAATTATGGATGCCAGAGAAGAGGAAGCAGAAGCAGAAGAAAATAGCAGCGACGAAGGTTCTGTTGAAGAATTTAATACTCCTTTAAGAGAAAATCGCACGCGCGCACCTTCTCCACTTGCTGACGATGACGATCTACCACCGAGAAACGTCGCAATTCGTCGTAGAAATCCACGTAGAAATATAGAATATGAAGACGACGCGTATGATCCTGACGCATTTCAAAGACGCCCGGAAACTGTTAATTTAATGGATAGATTTGAATTTGACGAAGAAAACAACGAAGCTGCAAATGTTCCTTTTGAAGTGCATCGCGCTGCAGGAAAAATAAATTTAGATAAATATTTGGAGATTATAGGTTCGGAAAATAGAAATTATCAAAACGTAGTTGAATATGTTAAATCTAAATTTTTACCCTACATAAATGAAAACTTTGGCCCAAATGAAGCGCCACAAATGATAGAAAAATTAAATAAAATATTGGCCAGATTTTCTTCGGCCGCAGAATTATCACAAAATCCAACTAATATAAAAATGATAGGAAACACAGTAGATTTTGCATTTAAACAACCTAAAGAATTTGTAGATTTTTATGTTCGCGCATTTATTCAAGATTGTTATCATGCATATGAGTATGAAGGCGACGCTGGAATGAGTTGCGTGGCTGGAATATTAGAGAGATTCTATATGATAGTTGGCGATGCCGCATTTGCTATGTGCCCAGACGGAAATTGCGAGAAACAGGAATATATAGAATTGTTAAAATTATTCAATAAGCACATTGATAAAAATGAATTAACCCAAGAGTGGGCAAATACATATTTGGAAAGCGAAGAATTACGATCCCTAAAACCCCAAGACCGTAAACAGCATTATATTAATTTTATGAAACAAAAATATGCTGCGGCGGATATGTTAGACGCAAATACAGAAAAAATAATAAATGATGAGGCAGATAATCTTGAAAGAGCAGATGTATTTGAAAAATTGCAATTTGGTGGAAAAAAGAAAAGACGTTCTATTAAAAACCGAAATATGCAACGTAAACGCACTAAAAAAATATACAAAAATAAAAAAAATAGCAATTCCAATATAAAGAAAAGGAAAACAATGAGGAGAAAAATCAATAAATTATCAATAAAAAACAAAAACAAATATAAGAATAAATAAAAACAAATATAAGAATAAATAAAAACAAATATGAGAATAAATAACAACCCATAATTTAGTTTTTGTTTTAGTTTTTATTGTTGAAAACTTTTACCAACTGCAACTTCCAATCTGCGTCAAGTTCTCCAACGTGATTGTTTAGAATCTTTGCGAGATCGGTCCAAAACAACCCCATTCTAAGTTCAGGTGCTTGATTCCAGAGTTTATCTGCAAAATCGGAAATTGCTTTTCTAAGAATAGTTTGATCGTCGGGAATAATTTCTAATAAAGTTGGAACGACATCAACTACGTCTCTAGGAGTTGACATTGTGTATAAGATAAGGGATACTCTTGAATATTTTTAGTTTTTTATTTCAATTTTTTTCAATTCAAGTGTTTACCAGTTTAATTTTTTGCTGAGTTTTCTTATCAACAACTGCGCTCAAAATGGAAATTATTTTAGAGAATATGAACGGTGCATTATAAATATAACACGTACTCAGTTTATCCGGAAATGTCACCTTTAAAACTTCGGAAATTTTTTTGATAAACCCAAAATATTTTTCAACGTGCAATAAAGTAAGCGTGTCTAAGTTTACATGAAAAACAAAAGTTTCTTGTGTTTTAAGAATATTTTTAATCACGGAAACAATGTAAGAAATAAGTAATTCGTAATTTTCGGCACATGCAATAAACTTAAAATATCTATAATCTAATAAAATATTATCAGCGTCTATTGAGAAGCAAAGCTTTGATAGAACATCATTAAAACACGCTTTAATTATATTCGCCTTAGTTTTTTTGAGGTGATCATTTGATAAAAAATGATTGTGAATTTGTTTTTGAATGTCTAAAGATCCAGTGTTTTTTTCATTGTCTAAAGTTACGGCTGTTGCCATATATAATAATATATACACACACATAAAAAGTGTATATATTACCCATAAGTTTGCCTCATTTCTGAATACGTCATTCTTCTTCCGGTTTTCTTTGTAAATTCAGATTCACCCTTTTTTATTATGTTCGCGAGGGAATCCCCGTTTACATCTCTAGTAATTTTTAGTTGTTTCAGCTTATCTTCTCCTTCTTTTTCAAGTTTGTCAAGTAATTCTTGAACTTCGTTGATTTTTCTCCAGGCATTTTCTCCATCTGTCTAATCACTTTAGTTTTCTTTATGCTATTTTGATAATATTATTTAAGCGACGGGAGCCTCCTCCAAAGCAGAAACATCTTCCGCCTCAATGGCAATATTAACATTGTTTTCAGACGCAGAGTCTTCCACAATATTTCCGCTTACAATTCCATCGCAGTCTTCATTCATCTCCAAAAAATCACCACCTCCGTTAAAAACGATCTCTGACAAACGCTGGTTGGTTTGCATAGTAAATGACTGTAAATTGAGCAAAAGATCCTTCACTTGAACCATCTCGGCCTTAAGAACCTCAATAGATTCCGTTACTTCCTTAGAAACACTCGCATTAACAACTTGGGTTTGCATAGGAGCAGCCGCAGAAACAACGGGCTTTCTAGCAGCGAGCTCGCCGTGACCCTTTTCAAGAGCATCTAAACGTTGAACAATGCTTTCAAAAACAGAGTCATCTACAATCCTAATATTTTCACCTTCGGCCGACAAATTATTTTGACCATCCACTGGCATAGTCTGAACAATTTGTTCAACGCGACCCAATCGCAAGGTAATTAAAGCTATCGCGTCGGAAACAGACAACTTGGCCGGTGGTTGCATTTGTTGCTGCTGCATGGGTTGACCTGGGCGACCATTCATTTGCGGAGGAGGCATTTCGTTGCCCCCTGCGCGACGATTTCTTGCCGATGCGTTTGCTCTTGCGCTACTCATAGTAAAATTATCTAATAATTTGTTTTTAACTTATTTACGCATTCTATTGTTATTTTAAGCGATCATTTTCATTTTAATTGGTTCATGACTTACATAATTGTGTATCTCAAAATCGTCTACTTGATAATCATCAATGTTCTCTCTAACTTGTTTAATAGAAACCGTTGGAAATGAAAAAGGGGCTCTTGTAATTTGCAATTTAGCTCCCTCAATGTTTTCTTCGTAGATGTGGCAATTTCCCATAAAATATACAAATTCATGTGCTTCTAGACCACAATGCTTGGCTATCAAATGAGTTAGAAAACTATAAGACGCTATATTGAAAGGGCTCCCGATGGGCGCGTCGCACGATCTTTGAGTCATAGCACACGAGAGCTTATTACCGTCGTGAACATTAAACTGACACATAACATGACAAGGGGGAAGTGCCATTTCGTGAAGTTGCTTGGGATTCCACGCCGTCAAAATAAGCCGCCTGCTGTTTCTAGTCTCTGGATTTTTCAACTGGTCAATAATTTCTTGAAGCTGATCAACTCCGTCAAAAGGATGCTCCGCTCCTAGACTCTTTCCTGTAAAACAGTTGTAACTCGCTCCAAAATTTCTCCATTGATAACCATAAATGCTTCCAGCCATGCCCTCTGGATATAAGCGCAGACCTCTAGAATCTAAAAATTCGCGAGATGTATTTCCATCCCAAATATGGACGCCTTGTTGCTGTAGTAATTTGTTATCTGTTTCGCCGCGAATAAACCATAAAAGCTCTTTCAAACAAGTTTTCCACGCGGTTTTCTTAGACGTCAAAATGGGGATCCGACCATTTTCAAGAGAGAAACGCATTGATTCGCCAAAAATACTTAAAGTGTTTCCATTCCTTCCCTTTTCTAATGTACCCTTTTCAAGAATTTTGTTAATAAGATTTAGATATTGCATTTCTTCGGGATTTGAATTTTCGTTGTCGCCCATTTTCTCTCTATAATCCAAATATATAGGCGTGTTTTTATACTAGTTTAGGAATACTAACAAATTCACTTATTTTAATTTCTTTTTATAAAACATATGGACAGTCTAGACGATTCAAAATTATCATCAAAATTCGGATTTTTTAAACACGTTTTTAATTTTGACGATGACACAAAAGCTGAAATGTTAAACATAGTTCAATATTCTTTAATAGCTGTTGTTCCCATCATTGTTTTGAACAAGGCGATGCAAAAGTTTGTTCCAGAAGCAGACGAGGAAAAAGGCAGTTTTGAGCTTTTAGCGGAAGTGTTGGTTCAGATTGTGGTTATGTTTGTTGGTATCTTTTACATTAACAGAATAATCACGTACGTACCAACTTATAGCGGAACAAAGTACCCCGAATTCAGCACAATCTTCATCATTCTCTCAGTTCTTATAATCACCATGAGCTTACAAACTAAATTGGGTGAGAAAGTCAGCATATTGGTGGACAGAGTTGTTGATTTATGGGAAGGCAATTCTCCTGATGATAAGAAAAAGAAGAAGGGTAAAGGAAAGGGTAATGTAAAGGTATCTCAACCCATTTCAGGTCAAAACCAACAGATGCCATCCGATGCAAGCGCAATGGGAAATTCATTATACGGTGGAATGAGTCAAGGAACAACGTCAATTAGCAGCTTGCCCACAGAACCAGTAAAGCAAAACGCGCCCGATTATAACGCCATGTATCGCAATGACGCGACGCCAATGCCTGGAGCGGCCACCCCCGGAATGGGTGGTGATTCTTTCGGCGGAATGATTATGGCCGCCAATGAAGTTCTCGGAGGGAGCGCATTTGGTTCAAACTGGTAATAAAAAACAACAAAAACAACACAAAAACAAATAATATTATTCGGAAACGTATAATATTATTAGTATTGCCTCTGAACAAAATAATAACCATGATTTTTTGCAATGTCAAAATTGTTGCACATATAATTCTCGTGAATAAATAACATAACACTTTCAGGTCTGTTATAAAATAAATATTTATATTCTTCTTTATTAAAAATTGCCGATATGACAACTTCTTCTGGAAAATAAGATAAAAATGGCGTTCCAAGTTTAACCATTTTATAATATTCATCTATAAATCTTTGTATTTTTTCGCTTTTCATATTTATTCCAAAAACAACGCTGCACACATTAATGCTATTAACCAAATTTCCATTAGTAATATTGTTTATAATATCAATAGTTTCTTTGAACACAGAATTTTCATAAGTTGGAATTCCTGGAGAATAAGGCCAAAATTGTCTAAAAATAGCATCGTCGTTGTCTAATATTTCAAATAAATTCTTAGGATTGTTAACTGCATAACAACCAGCGTCAATCCAAATTACTTTTTCAAATCCAAGTTTTTCCGCTTCTAACATCATAAATATTTTAAAACAATATGGAACAGCCGCATATTTCATTTCATTTCCTCTAGGAGTTGGAAATCCTCCATTGAATAAATAAAAATAACCATTGAAACCAACCTTTTCAAGAGATTGTTGAATCTGAGACGCCTTCATCGCTCTATCATTTGTCAAGTTTGTTGTGCAACAAACAAAACACTCTTTTTTATTTCCGCCGTCTCCTATTTTATATAATATTTTTGATGGATATATATTATTTTCAACGTCAATTAACTTTTGACAGACACCTTTGCTGCATCTATCAACTACAATATCTAATGAAAATATGTAGTTTTGGTCATTGTGTGGATATTTGTTTTTAATCATATTAATTACGAACTCCTTTTTATTTTCTAGTTTTTTTTGTATTTCAATTAATTCATCGTTGCTGTAGTGGAGCTTGTCTGGAATGTCTAATAAAAATGGATTTATCACATTTTTTTGTATTGAATTATTCTCTGAAAAATGTGAGTTTTCCTCTAAGATTTTAGTAAAATCGTCAAAATCAAGAGGCGTCATGCAATGGCAAGAAATAAGAGTATTAAGGTTAATAATATTATTGCAACACATAAATAGACCAACTCCTTTGTGATGAACAATGCCTTTATAATTGCATCCAAAAAACTGTTGTTTATTTTCAACAATCTGCAAATCTTCTCCAATAATATTTTGTAGATAATAACTTAATGCAACGTCGCACGCGGGAATTAAATCACCGTGATTACTTTCAATGCATATTTTTTCCCACTCTTCTTTAATAGTTGATAAACCTGAATAAATTTTACTCAAACACACGCTTGTTATTATGAAACCTGCTCCTCCACAATGAAAATAATAAGGTTTATTTTTTAGAGTTCTAAAATCTCCGTGTCCACCAATATACATATAATTTTTTGAGTCAAACTTATCAACGTATAATAGTAATTGGTCAATATTTATGTAAGTGTCCGTTCCGCAACAAAATACAAAATCCACATTAAAATTGTTGTGAATGTATTGCAATCCTAAATTTTGTTTATCTATGGCCGATTGATAGTCGTTTCCAACGTTTTTCAAATATATATATTTAGAATCATCCTTCAATTCAGTCTCCTCTTCTCCTAAGAAATATAAGACCTTGACATTATTTTCGGTTGCGCGTTTTCCCCAGGTTGTCTCAATCTTAAGTATTTCATTTTTATATTCTTCAATAGTGGCGCATGCAAAAACGCACACCACTAACTTAAAATGTTCTTTACATTCGGGTTCTGAATCCGACGCCATAATAATAATACTAATATTTCACTATGAGATTTTAAATTGTATTTTTTAAATTTATATAAAAATATAATTAGCATAATGTAATATAAGGTAGTTAAAATAAAATGGATATTGACAAATTGTTAAAAGCATTGGATAATGAAGAGAATTCCAAATTTTTGAACTTGAACACGCAAAAAATAAATGAAATGAAAAAGGAGATTTTAAGCGAGCTGCACTTATCAAAAGAAGAAATAAAAGGGTTATTACAGAAGCTTAAAGAATACGCTTATGTAGATGAGATGACAGAACTTCGTTATGGGGCTTTTGTAAGATGGATTCCCATAAAAGATCCGGAAAATGTTCATTTGGCGGCTGGAGGAATTTTATGCGAAATAAATGTTACAGACGAGGGCATTTCTCTCACGTGCAAGAATTTTGCGAATAAATATTACCGAATAAAAATGGAAGAGTGCCTTATTTTCCAAAAGTTGACAAGCCAAGAATTAGTTTTATTATCAGCACTAGATCACCTTTCCAAATAATAAATACAAAAAATAATATTTTAACCATGGCGATGCTTCTTCGTTTTATTGCATCCGCAGTCTTTGAATAATCCAGGAATAAATTTGCCCATTTTGATAAAAGTGATTTCAACTGGTTTTAGGCCACGTTTAACCGTTGAAACTAATTTTCCGCTATTGTAATATTTAACGCTCTTGTGGCCTCTCCCTTTTTTAACAAGAACTCTTCTGACAGTTTTTTTGCCACCAGACTGATGAATCTGAGTATTGGAGTAGTTAAACTTCTTATCCGCCATTTATATATTTTGCCGAGAAAAAATAAATAAATGATTATAATATAGAATATAATATGAGCGAGTTTTACGTGCACTTGTTTCACATTCTAATTGTTGGCACCCTTTTTTTATATGTAGGAATTAAATCAACAAATACGCCTGCATTTATGTATCCGATTTTGCTGACTCTCGGCGTTATCATTGTGTTTTATCACATGTATAAGACGTATCTTAAAGTTAACGCTGGCAAAAATCCATGGGTTAATTTGTTTCACATATTTGTAGTTGGTCCCCTCTTAATTTACATTGGATACAATAAAGAAGCAACGCCCAGACAAGCCTACGAGTTTTTATTGATGTTGGGTTTTGCGTCAATTGGCTATCACGGTTACTACGCAATAACTGGAGACAAATAACTCAACAGTTGCCATTAATCCATTTTTTTGTAACAACCGCTTCCACACTTTCCAACGCGCCTTCAGTCCAACCTTGGTTCATACTAATCATTTCTCCAACAATAAGCATTCCTGGCATTGGATTCTGAGCTTCCTTTATAAACTCCCTACGGTTCTTAAATGGCGCTCTTAACGGGTCGTAATAATGCGTTCCAATTGGCCAATAGTAATCCTTAATAGCAATTAAATCAAGTGAGCCCTTAGGAATTGCGAGAGATTCTTCCAACAACTCGCAAAAATATTCTCTATTTTTTGGTGTATTTTTAAGCCTGTCTTTTAAAACCTTCGCGTCTTCATTGTCCGAATACGCAATCATATAGACGCCTTTTTTTTGATCCATTGGTATTATTTTTTTTAGAGGACCGGGAACAATTGTAATTCCTGAAACATTTTGTTTCATAATCTCGGCAGAAGCCTTTGTGAATTTACCGTATAGACGTAAAAAGGTTTGCCCATGAATTTGTTGATAGATGCTATTTTTATAATCAGCTCCTACAATAAGATTTTTAACGCTAGTTATAGTAGTTGCCATTATAACTTTTTTACATGAATAAGACGCCCCGTTATCAGTATAAACGACAAAATTGCAAGGCGCTGCATTCTCAATATCAATTACGTCACTGGAAACGCGAATATTCTTAACTCCTATCTTTTTTGCTATAGTTTCAACGAGTTCTTTCCAAGGAATGTGAAGTGCCGTCCAACTATTGTAATTGTCTTCAAACCCATAATTATAAAAGGTATCATAAGCGTCTTCATTTTCATAGTCAGTGTACTCTGAACAAACTGTAAAATTCTTATAAAGTTTTTTACCTAGGATGGGTAGCGCGAATTCTTTGAAAGTTTTCCCCGGGGCGGGGTTTTCTTTAAATTGTTTTTTTAATATATTAAATACATTTTTGACGTCGCATGGGGGTGAAATGGTTTGCGCGTAATTATGCGAAAGTTGGAACTCATTATATGGTATTTTGAGTTCTCTCAAAAGTTGAATTAAGAGATGGTCTTTCTCTTTGCGACCAACGCCCGCGCCAGTTACAACTTGGGTTCCTTGAAACATTTCGTTGCTCATTCGGCCGCCCAACCATTGTTTTTTATGGCGTTCAAGAACTAACAGTTTGGTTTCAGGTGCCATTTTTAGAATTTTATAGGCGCTGTATAACCCGGCAATACCTCCTCCAATAATAATGATATCATATTTATTTTGCACTTGCATATAAATATAATAGATAATAATCTGATCCCAAGTTTAACGCCTTTTTTGCGTCTTTTTTTTGCCGATTTTAAGTTTTCTTACAGTCTTAATTAGATTGATTTTTCTGCCGTTTTTGCATTTAAACTTCCCACGCGACAAGCCTTTTCTATTTAAAACGGTTTTTGTGCAGACGCCGATGGCGCGCGATTCGTTTTTCGGGCCACCAACCTTTTTAATGCAAGAACATAATTTTTTGGCTAAAATCCCTTCTGCTTTATGTTTTAATTCTTCGTTCTTTTTCGGAACGTCTACCCCGTAATAAGTTAGTATTTTAGAATAATCGGATTTTGTAATTGTATAAGGCATTTACTTGGAATTAGATTTAGATTAGGCAAATATTTTTATTTTTATTTTTATTGGTTTAAAAAATAAAAATATAAAAGGTGCTAATATTATGGAATTTGTTTCTGAAGAAAAAGATTCGTTGAGCAATTCGTCTGATGATCAAGACACAGATTATAACTTAGCCGATTTTGTTGGCGAAGAAGAATACTTGAAATACTATACGGAAGATGAAAATAATGAGTCTGATGAAGAGGAATTAATAGAAGATCCCATAATTCATTACGTTGAAACTATAAACGCGGATTATGCTAAAAGTGAAGACGAAGACGAAGACGAAGTACAAGTAGAAGAACCCGAAGTACTAGAAGAACCCGAAGTACTAGAAGAACACCAAGTAGTAGAAGAACCCGAAGTAGTAGAAGAACAACAAGTAGTAGAAGATCAACAACTAGAAGAAGAACCAGAAAAAGAAATGGTTTCACAGAATAGCATAAAAATCCCAAAAAGAATATTTCAAACCCATAAATCAATTCAATATATTCAAACCAAACCCAATATAAGAAATGCAATTAATTCTTGGAGGCGTTTTGTTCCTGAGTTTGGGTATCATTTTTATACAAATGAAATGTGCGATGAATTTATGAAAACCGAAATGGTTGAAGAATTTGGCAGTGAAATATACGACGCTTACAATAGACTTCCTCTCGCAGTAATGAAAGCCGATTTGTGGAGATACTGCATTATATATAAATATGGTGGAATATATGCTGATGCAGACACTATTTGCGTATGTGATCCAAACGTTTTAACTAGATACGAGACGCAACTTGTTTGCTCTCCAGAATCGGGCAATATGCATTTGTGTCAATGGTGTTTCGCGGCCCCTGCAAATTCCCCAATATTAAAGTCTATTATTGAATTGTCGGTTAAAAGAATTTTAACCATTAAAGAAATTAGAGGAGAACACGTAATTCATTATTTAACTGGCCCCGGAGTTTTTACAGACGGGATTGAAAAATATTTGACTGAAAATAATATGCGAACTTCTAGTGATAAAAAGAAATATTACAACTATAAAAATCCAACAATGATATGTTTCCTGTACGAAAGATTTCACAAAACAATGATACATCATTTGTTTGCAGGAGGAGAACCCGATGGTTGGGGTCAAGAACGTTTTAATAAATTATTGTAAATCATTTGTAAATTCGTCTTAGCATCCACAAATCTGAATAGTGCATTGTTTTTTTATTTTTGTCTTGTTCATAGTAATAACCGTTGTACATTTTAAGGATAGACACATTATTATAAAGAATAAATTTATCTCCAGTTGGAACATTCCATATATGCTCAAGTTCAATGTCTTTTCTCTCTTCGTGTCCAAAAAATTTGGCAACAAGACCCGGACCAGTGGGGTCAACGCAACTCCACCCGTAATATCTATGGTTTACGTTGTCAATAATTTGATTTATGCATTTAAGACATATTTCATTTTTTGGCATAACCGCTATAAGAGCGTTATATATGTTGCGGCCATCGGCGTCTATAACCCAATGCTCCTTCTCAGTGAGCTCAATAAAGTGAAATGTGTTTATGCAGTCATATTTTATATCTAAATATATGCCACCATTAATATACAATACGCAATAACGCCATAAATCAGCCTTATAAGCCCCGGGAATTAAGCTGTCAAACGCATTTAATACATTGTTGTCAAAATTTTTAGCAATAAACATTCTGCAATCGTTATCGTCAAACAAAAAATGTTCAAATCTTGGATGAGACTTTTTCAAGTGTTCAACTGATTGTTTCATGCGCTCAGGCAATTCTTTAGTGTGCCACGTCTGATAAATTTTTAAAGGAATAATACTTTTATATTCAGTCTTTTTATTACTCTTATAATTTTTAAGTCGTTGAAATTGTCGTGTTAATAAAGCCAACTTTTCTTCAGCCAGTTCCTTAACATTTTTTTGTGGTGAAAAAATGTCTGTGCCAATCTTCCCAGATAACATGATTATTATTGTTATAACATAAAATAAATTGCAATAAATAACTATTTTACTGATTTTTAATATATACAACTATTTTAGATGCTGCTTAATAAAACAAAAATAGTTGTATTTGACCTGGATGAAACCCTGGGATATTTTGTGGAGTTGGGAATATTCTGGGATTCATTGCACAATTATGCTAGATCTATAAATGCTGACACTAAAGGCATATTTACACAAGAGTACTTTAATGGCGTGTTAGATATATTTCCCGAATTCATTCGCCCAAACATTTTGGCTATGTTGCAATTTGTAAAGATGAAAAAAATAACTAGACAATGCCAAAGTGTTATGATTTATACAAACAATCAAGGCCCAAAAGAGTGGACCTATTTCATTAAAAATTATTTTGACCACAAACTAAAATACAAATTGTTCAATCATGTTATATCCGCGTTTAAAGCAAATGGGAAGCAAATTGAGTTTTGTAGAACATCTCACGATAAAACAATAAAGGATTTTATGCGTTGTTCTAAAATGCGTGAAAATATAGAAATATGTTATTTGGATGATACTTATTATCCAGGCATGAACACAGACGAAGTTTATTATATTAAAATAAAACCATACGTTTACGATTTAGATTTTGATTCCATGATTGAACGCTTTATAAAGAGCCCTGCTTCTAAAAAATTAATATCTGATAAGGATGGCGAAAAGGAAAGAGAAAGAGAAAAAGAAAAAGAAAAAAGTTTTTCAGAATTTATGAAAGAAAATATGAATAATTATGAGTTCGCTTACATTGAAAAAAATAAAGAAGAGTATGAAATAGATAAAATAGTAGCAAAAAAAACTATGAACCATTTGCATTTTTTCTTCAATAAAAATAAAAAAAGAACTTCTCCACCATCGTCTGGGAACAAAAAAACTCTGAAAAACCGAGTTTACAAATCAAAGACTAAAAAGAACCGTTAAACCTTGGGAACAGTGTTTTGAAATATATTCTTAGCGTTATCCAAATATTTCGTGAGTATTTGATTAACTGCACTAGTTGTAAATAAAAAGATTCCAGCGCTAAAAGATATTTTCCTATCCAATTCAGTAAACTGCACGCTTCTAAAAGGGTTAAATCTCCACAACAAAAATAAACTGATGTAAATTTTTACATAGTAGTCTAATGTTTGCAAATATTGTGGCGCGCTTCTGAATATTCCCAGAGCAAACAAAATGTATAACAAGTAACTAGAACCGATAAAAATATTAAACCAAAAATCCTGAATTTTATAAAGACTCTTGTTAACTTCCATAATAATCTTATATTACAGTGCGAATAAATAATAAATTAAGTTTATTATTTGTTTTTTTGTTTGTTTTTGTTTGTTTTTGTTTTTTTACTTTCTATCCTTCCACGTCTTTTATTTATTTATTCTCTTTGAAGATCCAGAGCTCGTTTTTATGTCGCGCGAGTTTACCTTCTTCACAAACTCTTGCTGTTCTTCTAGAGTTAATGACGGTAATATTCTGTAATACTTGGCTATGCCATTTTCAGGGTTCAAAGTTTCACATATGAGATTATTTACTATCATCTTGTCGTGTTCCTCCATTAAAACATTATACAACACTTCCCCATTGTATGGAACTTCGTTGACATTGGGGAACTCATTAACAAACGCCTTGGCTTTTCTCATTTTCCCATTATAGAATATTCCGTGATCCTTGCTAATGATAGTCTTTTCGCAAGGGATATTATTTCCTAGCGCATTCTTTTCAAAGAATATCAAATAATTATCGGGATGGATGGTTTGTGTAACAGCTAAAATTGTCTTCTTGCGAATTGTGTGCTTCTCAGGATTAATTTTATCAATGGCTATCAACCCTTGATCGGTTCTAATTGGCGTATCAGCGGGAAAACAAGTATTTGATATTACGCGTGGAAATGCAGAAAATAAATTTGAAACCGCGTTGTAATTATCAGTAACCCTAATTGATGCAGTCATTTTAAGACGAGACGATAGATTAACACGAAGCAATGTATTTCCGCATATATCAAATTGAGAACTGTTAAAGGATTGATAAACTGATCCAGCGTTAAC
>Ga0114959_10001724_pt1 | contig 18682 bp, 19 predicted proteins | sample C_130625_EF_Meta_FD_87317 | JGI IMG/M metagenome (GOLD analysis project Ga0114959, IMG submission 87317) | Freshwater microbial communities from Lake Croche, Canada to study carbon cycling - C_130625_EF_MetaG | ecosystem: Environmental > Aquatic > Freshwater > Lake | place: Lake Croche, Canada...
AGGTACGGGTACACGCCGTACTTGCTGGACCAGGAGTACGAGTTTGAGTACGGGGTGGCAAAGGTGACGTCGTAGAAGTACGAGAGCGGATAGACGTCGTCGCTGTCGTTGGTATAGATGAGGATGCCGAGGGCCGTTTGCTTGATGTTGCTGAGGTCCGACGCTTTCTTGGCGGCGAGCTTGGCTTGGGCAAAGACGGGGAACAGGATGGCGGCGAGAATCGCGATGATGGCGATCACGACTAAGAGTTCGATGAGGGTGAAAGCTCGTGATTTTCGAGCGGCGGTTGCTAGATGATTCATGATGTTTCTTCGTTGAAAGGAAGGGGTGCGGCCGGGGCGGCGTTGGCGCCGCAGGATTGACGAACGGTGAGGGAAACCGGCAGGACGACCTGCTCGGGAAAGTCGGTTTTGCCATCCAGCAAGTCGATGAGCATGCGGGCGGCGAGCGCGCCCATTTCGGGAATGGGCATGCGTACAGTGGTGAGTGCAGGCTGGGTCATGGTGGCGAACCAGGTGTCGTCGAAGCCCACGATGGCGATATCGTCGGGGATGGTGAGGCCGCGGGCTTTTATGGCGCGCATGGCACCCTCGGCGCAGAGGTCGTTGGCGGCGAAGACGGCCGTGGGACGTTGGCTAGGCGGAAGGTCGAGGAGTTGATCCATCACCGCTTGACCACCGGTCCAGTCGAAACCGGCGTTGATTACCCAGGGCTCGCATCCGGCGGCGGTCATGGTGTCGCGGTATCCCTGTTCGCGAGGGGCGGTGGTGACGGCGTCTTCGTTTCCGCTGAGGTGGACGATGCGGCGGTGGCCAAGTGATAGCAGGTGTTCGGCGGCAAGGCACCCTCCGCGGTAATCGTCGGCGTTTACGGTAAGTCCCCCATCTTGAAACGGCCGGAGAAGGCTTACAAAGGGCATGCCGATGGTTTCGCAACGGCGGATGATCTCTCCTTGCCGCGGCGACATGACGAGCACCATGCCATCAACCCGGGAATCGACTTCCGAGATGCGGCTGGAAGTCGAATTTGGATCGCCGGATTCGTCCCCGGCGGTGTAAAGCATGGCGTTGTAACGGGCGGCCACAACCTCGCGCAGGATGCCATTCATGGCTTCTTGACAGAACGGGTTCTTATCGAAGAAAGCGTTGGTATAGGGAAGCATCAGCCCGATGACTTGAGACCTACCCGTGGCGAGGCTCTTGGCGACGGCGTGGGGTACGTAACCGATTTGGGTGGCGGCGTCGCGGATGCGTTGACGGGTGGCGTCGCCGACACGGATGCCCTTCGTACGGGAGCCATTGAGGGTGGCAGAAACCGCGGCGGGTGACGCATTGGCCAGCCGGGCGACGTCGCGAATGGTTACCGCCATCGGCAGTAATTGCCCTCCTCATTTTGGTCATCGGCGATGATGAACCGGTTTATCATGGGGCTATTATAACCACGAAACGGAATTTTGACAAGTGGGTCTCGTTTTTTTATTGCCGGTGGAGACGGTGAAACAAAAAAGGGTTGCCAAACTGAGGTTTGGCAACCGAGGTTATTTTATGATTGGGTTGGTTAAAGCGGTTCGAAAGGCTTGATCAGTCGGATGTGGCTGAGGGGGAAGAAGAGCACGTCGTGCTCGTTCTTTCGGATCTGGAGGAAGTTGCCGGAGGCGGCTTCCAGAACACCGACGTCTTGACGCTCCTGTCCCGCGCCTTGGAGACTGAAGACGGTGACTTTCTTGCCGATCAGCGGGTGCAGAAGTTCCACCCCGCCAGTCTAACACTTTCGGTGGGATTTGGTCCACCCGGTCCCAAATGTAGACGGCGGTGGGTGAGGAGTTGGAAGAACGGGTGGACCAAACCCGGATTGCTTCTCTGGGAAAATATCCTAGTGAACGGCAACCGAGACAGTCAATATTCGTCATAGAATCATGGGGGATGAGTGTGCACGATTGGGGTAATTGAATTAGGAGGTTTCTTCCCAGTCACGAACACCAAACGGTTCACCGTGCAGCCCCACATGGAGCATTATGAAAATGAAGATTTTGGTGGGGTCTGACCCTTACGCACGTTTCGCGAATGTGTATTTAGAGAAGTCAATTTACGATTCGTTACCAGCTAACCAAAGAAATCAATGGTACTACATCTTTCCTTAATTCTTGCTTACCAATCTGACGTCCAATCGATCTACGAGCGCATGCTCCGGCACTTGGCTAGTGCCAATCCAATGTATGAGAAGTATGAGCCAGGAATAGTTCGCTTGGATGAGGACTTTATTAAACGTGGTGTGTATCGCTGGTACGAAGGCAAGATGGGTAGATTTCGCATGTCTAGTACATACCGGTCAATCCCAAGGTACTGGAATCAGACGGATATCATTCCGACGAAAGGAAAACGTCCGCCTTCCGAAGCTGAATTAAAGAATTTAGCTTCCAGTTATCTATCGGGTTTTGGGCTAGTGGGAGACTGGCGTTGGACAAACGTGCATCTAGATCCTCTATACGACGGAGATCCCGATTATGCGAAGTCGAATTTGCAAGGTCAACTTTTTTATCGAGATCGTCCGGTATTCGGGACGCAAATTTCGATGGAATTGGGCACATATTTTGGCCTGATTGACGATTTGGATGCGGATTACACCACCAAAAGTATGGACCCGCCGACATTTTTGCCGGAGCCGAAAATTTGGGCAGATTCCGACGACGCGGTGTTTCTTTCCGTCCGCGCTGCTGCGGAGTTGTACGGAGCAAATGCGTTTCGTGTCGAGCCTCCGCAACAGGGCTGGGTGGTGCCGAGGTTCATCAAGAACTTCACCACTTCAGACATTTCGGTTGAAGATCAAGACAAAGCGGTTGAAACGGCATTTCCAGTTTGGAACGTAACCGTGGCATCTTCCAAACCAGATCCCAAAAACGCGGACAAGTGGATTTGGTTCACGTCATCCCATCAACTTGCAGGAGATACGTTACTCAATATTTTCACCAATGTTTGGGGAGAAGTGAATCCAGCTGGTTACGGTGGCGGGGGTGGTTGTTGCCAGAATATCGACATGGCCAAGGCAGGAGGGCCGTTTTTCGTTCGCGAAAACGGTAAGTGGCGATTGGTCGAGGATGCCGGAGTGGTGCCTGATGCCGGGCCGGTGATGCTGACGTTTCTGACGCGCTGGCTAAAAATGGGCAAATTTATGCTTCATGTTCGCTACGATCCAACGACTAGACGAATTTGGCTGCCCGGAGTTGGAAATCCTCAAGTCGTTCGGGTGAACCATGTGCTCGCCCGGGCCCTGTCATCGGGAACGGACAAATAAAAGATCCGGTTGGCGCCTTCCTCCCGGATCTCACTTAGTCTCGATTCGAAAAAGCTCTATCGGTAGAGCGTCTTTCCGACCGATAGGAGGTCGGTGGCGGCTTGGATTACCCGTTGCTTCATGCCGGCTTCGGCCTTCTTGAGGAATGCGCGCGGATCGTAGACCTTCTTGTCGCCCATTTCTCCATCGAGGCGGAGGACACCGTCATAGTTCTTGAGGATGTGATCGGCAACCGGGCGGGTGAATGCGTACTGACAGTCGGTATCGACGTTCATTTTCACGACGCCGTACTCTAGGGTTTCGTGGATCTCTTCCAGCAGGGAACCGGAACCGCCGTGGAAGACGAGATTCATCTGGGTGGCGTCGCCGTACTTAGCCTTCACCGCAGCCTGACCGTCGCGGAGAATCTTGGGGGATAGCTTTACGTTGCCCGGCTTGTAGACACCGTGGACGTTGCCAAACGTGGCGGCGAGGCTGAAATCGCCGATGTTCTGGAGGGTCTCGTACACCAGAAGCATATCTTCGGGGGTCGTGTAGAGCTTTTCGTGATCGGCGCCAGTGTTATCGATGCCGTCTTCTTCGCCGCCGACGACGCCCGACTCCACTTCCAGAACCAGTCCCAGCGGGGCGAGCTCTTTCAGAAGTTCGACCGAGATCTCCATGTTCGCCTTCATGCTGAGCTCGGAGCCATCGAACATGTGCTGATTAAAGAGGTTGCCGAGGCCGGCTTCGTGGCGTCGCTTGCCTTCGGCGATGAGCGGACGCAGGAAGGAATCGACCTTAGCGGGGACGCAGTGGTCGGTCGTGATGGCGACGTAGACGGGAAGATCGGCGGCGAGGCGGTGGACGTACTCCGCCATGGCGATCGCCCCGAGGGCCGCGTTCTTATTGGGGCCCGAAGCAAACTCGCCGCCGCCAGTAGAAAATTGGATAATGCCGTCGGTTTTGGTCTCGGCGAAAGCGGCAAGGGCGGCGTTGATCGTATTGCTGCCGGTGACATTAATACTGGCAATGGCGTAATTTCCCGCCTGCGCAGCAGAAAGAATCTCACGGTACTGATCGGGGGTAGGAACCGGCATAAGGAGCCTAGGATAGCATTTTAAGGCGATAGCTGGCGATTATGCCTAGAATTTCCGAATACGCGCGGCTTCCGAATCGTACATAACTTAGACCATGATCTTGGCAAGCTTGGCAGCGATCTGCCTGACCCAGCAAAAAATTGACGGCATGAAAATCACGCTGCCGGAGGTTGTGGGTCAGCCAAGCCGGCTCAGCATATTGGTACGTAACGATCGTCTGGACCCGGTGAAGCTTTCCCCGCGCAAGTTTGGCGACCCGGGCGAGCCGTGGTCGTTTGAGTACGTGGTTGCTACGTACGTGGCCAGCCAGACGGTGGCCGACCAATCGGATGTGCGGCACCGGGTTTTTAGCCAGGAGCGGAAAGCCAAGAACGATCCGAGCGTCGATGTGGCGCGGTTACTGGCGCGGTTGTATGACTTCAATGTTCGCCAGATTGGACTGGACCACTCACCGCAAGTAGGGGGAGGAGTGGTGGACGTCTATCTTTGCTTTGGCGGGGAGGCGGGCGGTGAACAGCGGTTCGACGTGGATTACCAGCGGAAGAATCCGGTCTCGGGCCGACCCGGCGAACGCGTGAACACCATCTACATCTACGATTTGGCTAGCTTCACGGATCCGACGGAGAAGTTGCGTGAGGTAGCGCACGAGTACGGGCATGCCACCTTGCCCCCGGTCGGTGGTTTCCAACGGCCCGAAGACTGGGCGAACGGCTACTTGGGGGAGCGGGTGTATCTTCGATGGATTCGCGACCAGATGGCGGCGGGAAAGTATTTGATCGCGGACGCCATGGGGGCATCGTTTGAAGGGATCGACGGCTACGTCAAAGAAAAGGTGGATCCCTTAGTCACGGCAGCGATAACGGACGGGCCGAAGGGCAAATGGTGGGGCCCGGGGAACATGAACGGCTTTATGGGACTTGCCCTGGCCGCCGAGAAATACCTCGGTGGCCGAGCGATGTCGAGAGGACTGGTTCTGACCGATGCAACCGATGCCAAAGGATTTGCGCAGGCGATCGCGGATGCCATCCAAGAGCAACCATCCTGGCGGGTGACGGCGCCCGAAGATGAAAAGCAGAAGGTGATTTGGTTGCCGACGGGAGAAATAGCCACCGAAGGGGCGGCAATCGTGGAGAAGATGGGAATCTGGCGAAAACTCCGAATTGAAGCATCCAGCTACGTCATTCGCACCATTCGCCCTCCCGGTGGAAAGCAATTCAATCGGAAATGAACCCGCCGGTGGGTAATGCGACTCACGGCGAATGCTGTAGGCCGTTACAATACGGCGCATGGTTCAAACCGAAAACCTGAGCAAGGTTTTCCCAGATAAGAAAACGGTCAAGACGGCGGTAAAGGATGTTTCCTTCACCGCACGTCCGGGCGAGATTTTCGGGTTGCTGGGAGTCAATGGAGCGGGTAAGACCACGACATTGCGAATGCTGTCCACGGTGATCGCTCCCACCGGAGGGCGGGCATTCGTGGCCGGGTTCGATGTTGTCAAGAGTCCAACGGATGTGCGGCGTTCAATCGGGTTTCTCTCTAACAGCACGGCGCTCTACGGACGACTGACCCCACGCGAGACGCTGAATTACTTTGGCAAGCTATACGGATTGCGGGACGCCAAGCTGCGGGGACGCGTGGAGTTTGTGATTGAGACGCTGCGACTGCAGGAGTTTCTGGACCGGCCCTGTGATCGGCTGAGCACGGGGCAAAAGCAGCGCACCAGCATCGGACGCGCCATTTTGCACGATCCACCCGTGATGTTCTTTGATGAACCTACGGCGGGTTTGGACGTGATTACCAGTCAGACCGTGATGGAGTTCATCGAGGGAGCGCGGTCGGCCGGGAAGACGGTTATCTTCTCCACCCACATCATGAGTGAGGCGGAGCGGTTGTGCGATCGAATCGCGATTATCGACAATGGGGAGTTGCGATCGGTCAGGACCCTGGTCGATCTATTGGCGGAGACGCAGGCTCCTAACTTGGAGCGAGCATTTTTGAGCATGGTGGGATATAAGCCGGAGGTAGAAGTTTTTGCTTGATGTCTTTCGCAAAGAGTTGATGGACATGCTTCGCGATAAACGCGTGCGCAGTGCGGCATTCGTGATGCCGGTCCTTCTTATTTTCATGATGCTTTTTCTATTTGGAACCGTTCTGGCGAACGTAGGAAAGCCTCAAGCGACCGTGATTCACTTTGTGGGATCTGCCGGCAGTCCGGTCTATAAGGCTATCGAGAAGGCCGGATTTAAGATTACGAGCGTGGGTTCGATTGACAATGCTCGCAAGATGTTGGATGCCGGCTCGGCCCGCGTGGTGGTGGCTCCGCAACCGGCCGTGGCGGGAGAGACCGCCGTCAAGCTGCTTTTCGATGAATCCGAGCAAATGAGCGTGATTGCAAAGGAGCGCGTAGTAGGCGTCATCGGCGGAATGAATCAGGAGGTGTTGGCAAAGTACCTGGTGTCATCCAACGTTCCGGCTGTTACGGTGAACCCCTACAAAGCAACACCGGAGAACGTTCGCGCCAACAAGCCCGGAGGAGTTAGCGATATTTTGGTAGGTTTTCTGCCTTATCTTATCGTTATCTGGGCATTCTTCGGGGGCATGAACATAGCCGGTGACCTCGTTGCAGGTGAGAAGGAGAAGCAGACTTTGGAGACGCTGCTTATTACTCCGCTCACGCGAACGCAAGTGGTGATGGGCAAGTTGATCGCACTGGCGACCATCTGTCTCACGTCATCCATGGCTTCCTTACTTGGACTGGGAATCTACGCGCTCATCAAACCTAAGGGGAGTGAACTTATCCTGGCGAATGGGATTGGCATTTCGGCGATGACGATCTTGCTCACTCTGGTATTGCTGATCCCGCTGGTGATTCTGTTTGCGAGCCTGTTGATCCTTGCCAGTTCGTACGCCAAAAATGTTCGTGAGGCACAGACCTATTTGAGTCTGGGGTCTTTCGTCGTCATGCTGCCGGCAATTTTCAGCCAGTTCATTGGCTTTACCGATTACGGGCGTTCGGTGTGGATTCACTTCGTACCGGTGTTGAACACGGCCAATAACTTGCGCATGATCTTGCAGGGCAAACCGGACTTTACGGGAATCAGTTACACGGTGGTGACGGGACTCGTATTGGGAGCTATCGCGAGTTCGGTGGTTGTGTGGATGTTCAACCGCGAAGAACTGTTGGTGCGTAGCTAGCGAGGTGCCGGCGCAGAGGCGGGTGAGCGGGTTTACTCTCGCCATGCCCGCCTCTGTCACCAAGATTCGATTGCTGGCGGTGGACCTGGATGGCACCTTGCTAAGGGCGGACAAGGTTCCTCACCCGGCCAGCGCCGAGGCGTTGCGACGCGCGGAAGCGGCGGGGATCACGGTCGTGATCGCGAGTGGTCGGGCCCTACCGGCGATCCGTTTGTTTACGACGGAGTTAGGACTTCACGGGCCATGCATCGGAGCAAATGGCGCGGATGTGTCTTCGCCGGACGGCGTCGGCTGGCGTCACGATCGCATCAATGGATTAGCAGCGTCGGCGCTGGTGATCGAGGCGCACAAGCGGGGACTCACCACGGCGGTATACGGGTTTGACCGCGTATATCTAGTTCGTCGCTCGGGCGGGCCCGAGCCAGACTTCAAGCGAATCATTCGCACCCCCACCGAACTCGTGAACGAGGAGGATGTGGCAAGCCTTGACATCGGCAAAGTACTGGTGATGCAAGACCCGGCGATTTCGGACGAGACGCGGGCGGCATTAATGGAAGTGATGGATTCTCGCTTTCTTCGATCGACCGACAGTGAGCCGCACTTTATGGAGTTTCTTGCTGTTGGGACGAGCAAGGCGTCAGCGCTTCAGGAGGTTGGCCATCGGCTCGGAATACCGGCGTCCCAAACGGCGGCAATCGGCGATTATTTGAATGATCTTGAGATGGTGGAGTATGCCGAAATTGGGGCGGCGATGGGCAACGGACACTCAGCATTGCGGGCTGCCGCGAACCTGACCGTTGCCACTAACGAAGATGGCGGAGTGGCCGAGTTCGTGAATCTGCTTTGCGCACCGAAGGCGTGACGTTCTCTTGGTGAGTCTCAGGTTGTAGAATGCAGGCGAATATGCTGAATTTGCACTTGTTGATGAGGAGTGCCGGGGTTGGACTAATTGCCAGTTTGGCAGCGGTGTCGTTAGCGGGAACACTTACCGTTAAGTCTCCGAGTGATGGTCAGTTTTTGGGGCTTAACAACAGTATTAAGTTTCAAATTACCGGCGGCGTGAAGGTTGTGCTCGTGAAGGCCACAGTCACTGGCCCATCGGGCACGATCGTGGTCTCCGATAACTTCACTCCCGACGGAAAGGGGGAAGTCAACGATCAACTCGACTTGAACTTTAACGAGAATACGGCGGAAGGGGACTACTCGATTAAGGTGGAAGCGATCGAGCCCAACAATACCTACGCGCCTACCACCGTAAACGTGAAGGTGGACACCGTCAAGCCGAAAGTGCTCAGCTTCGTACCGTCTGATAACTCGTACGTGAAGGGCCTGGTTAAGATCCGCGCGAAATTGAAGGAGACGAATCCCAAGATTTAGGAAGTAAAGGTAGATAACAACCCGATCCCGAATAATACGGGGAGTAATCTGGACGTCAGTACCGACTGGGACCCGACCACTCTCCTGGACGACGGAAAGCACACGATTAGCCTTGAGGCGAAGGACGAAGCCGACAACACGCAAAAGAAGAGTGTTACGGTGACGCTCGATCGGGCGGCTCCGGTGACGACGATTGCCTACCCTCGAAGCGATACGAACGTGCAAAGAGGAACCACGGTTTCGGTGGTGGTGGACGTTCGCGATGCCAATTCGGGAAGCGTGGATCAGACGGGCGTTGACGTGATTGCCCGAAAACTTGATGGCACTTACATCTGTCGAGTCGCCCGCGTGAGCGTAAAGTCGAGTGGGAGTGACACCATCCGATGGACCGGGCGAATCCGATACATTGCCGGACAATTACCCAGCCAATTTAAGCTAGAAGCGACTTCGGTGGATAAAGCCGGAAACGTTGCGACGAAGCAAGTGGTTACAGTTACTGTCCGTTAACGGCGCACAGACGGTACTTCCGAACGTGTGGTCGGATTGTTGGGCTAAACTTTAGGGGGTGAATGTGGATAACTCCACGTATTCTTACTTTGACCAGCGAAAGGCCACCGAAGGAATGAAGATGATGGGAAAGAAAGCGAAAAACGGACGGAGCATCATTCCGGCGACTCAATATTGTCGAGCCTTGATGACCGGTGGAGTGGTTGCCCTGGCGGGGCTTGCATCGGCGCAGGTGAGTGATCTGCTGAGCGCATTTGATGCTGGGACCCGAGCGAGTGGCGCGGGTGGCGCGCTCTCCGGGGCGGCAGCCGATACGTTCGCTACCGCGAACAATCCTGGCGGACTCGGATTTGTGGATCGACCGCAGATTCAGTACGCGCAGCGAAATCTCCCAACGTTTAAAAATGTCGCTTCCGGAAAGTATGAGGATCCCAAGCTATCCGGTTCCGAAGATCGGGGCTCCATTCGCTATTCTCACGTCGGCGTCGTAATGCCGCTTTCCCAATTTCGCCCGGGGGCGGCGGGAAACCTTGGCTTTAGCTACGACCTTGGCGGGTACCTGGAAGACTCGATCACGTAACCAGCGATCTTACTTATGGATCGGGATTTGTGATCAAGAGCTTTACGCAGAAGCGAAAGTTGACGCAAGATTTTTACACGCTTTCCTATGGAAATAGCTCGTGGAAGGGTTCACTTGCCTATGGTTTTGGCTTAACCGTGGTGAACCAGAAACTGGACTTCGCGCAGACCAGCTCTCTGACAGATTCTAGTGGCACTCCGGTTCCCGGCGGCGGCGGAGTTGTTCCGGCAGTCAGTGCCAATGGCACCGGTTTGGGAATTGTGGCCGGGCTCCAATACATTCCGCCGAAAAACCCTGATCGTAGTGTGTGGTTGAGTCTGCGCACGCCCATTTCCATTTCCGATGGCGGCAGCGATGCGGCCAACCTCACCCGAATTCCTGGAAGATTGACCCTGGGTGCCGCGCAGCGGTTGCCCAGAGTGGCGGCACGAAAGGACGATTACTTGGTGGTGGCGGCGCAACTTCAGACTTTCTTCGGTGGCAGTTCCAACAAATACTTCGACCAGGAGAGCGGAACCGCTTACGGACTGGGGTTTGAACATACTCTGACCTCCAGCAGCTACATTATTCCGTTGCGCCTTGGCTACCAAAGAGTCGCCGCTTCGGGAACCTTCGATAGCCGCCAAGGAATTAACTACGGCATCGGGTACTCGCCGGACAGCATGAAGTACTCGATTGATTTCAACTACTTCCGCCCCAGCGACGGATCGTACGATTTTGCTTTAACTGCCACCTATCGGTTCTAAGATATATTAGAATTGTCGCTACTTTACTAACCGCATTTGTCGCGGCGATGAGTTTTGGTCAGGCTTGGAAGGCCGACTACGAAAAGGGCCTTGTGGCCGCCAAGGGCGGGGATTGGAGCGGCGCACGCGTGGCATTTCAGAGTGCGACAACGACCCGACCGAACGATTCTAGTGATCCGACTCCGCTTCCCGGGCCGATTACCGAGCGACGTCAATGGCGAAGTGGCTCACCCTATTCGCCGAATTTTCTGGCGGCCTACTCGGGTTACCAGGCTGCGATTGGTCAGGCGGATGCCGGAAGCCGCACCGATCTGCTGAAGACCGTTGCGACTGAATTTGAAACGTTGTTTAGTCGAAACATGGCGGGACCAACCTCAATGGTGGTTCTTAGCGACATCTACTCCCGCTTAGGGGATTCTGGCAAGCGCCAAACTCTGGCCCAGAAGGGTTGGAACCGTAAGTGGAAAGAGGACCTGGAAGTGGTTTCACCCGAGATTCGAGCGCTCACGGACACGACCGCCGGAGCCAGCTTGGTAGGACCGGGAGCCGTGAACCCGAACGTGACCCCCGGGAACGGAACGGGAATCCAGCCGATCACTCCGAATAATCTCACCCCCAACCCGCTGCCAGCGGGCGTGGTGATTGCGCCTTCGACGTTGCTCGGTGGCACCCCCACCCTCTCCAACAAGTTTGCGCTGATCATTGGTAATGGCCAGGGCCGCTTCCCGGAAGCCAAGATTGACTTTGCCAACGATGATGCGTTGAAGGTTCGGGAAGAGTTGCAGAGCTACGGCGGATACCCGGCCGAAAATATTGAGGTTGCAATCAACGCCACCGCGCAGGGAATCCGGGCGGCGGCGAAGGCCCTTGCGGCACGAGTGACGCCCCGCAGTACGGTTTTGATTTACTTCACCGGCGCGGGAGTGAACCTGAACGGCGTGGATTACCTGGGGGGCGTGGACGCCGAATCTATGATGGATATGGCGAACCTGGTACCCAAGACGGAGATTTTCAATACGTTTGTGGAGAAAGAGTCTTCTATCTTCTCGTTCTTCCAGGCGAACCGTCCGATTGTGAATGGTCGCTACTTTGGTAGCAGCTACCCGGTGGTCGGGCAGATTTCGCAGACGCAAGCGACTCAGGCGGATGGCACGATTAGCTTTGCGGTTCGCGACGGACGCAAGATTGGTCTTTATACCGACGCGTTCTGCGCCGTGTTGCGAGACTTCAAGTCGAACCAAATTCCGGTGAACGAGTTCTGCTGGCAGGTGTTTTATCGCCTGCGCCGCGGCGACAACGGAACGATTTCGGGCTCCAGCGCGCAGGTGCCGACCCTGCCGGTCCTGAATCAGCTGGGTGCCAACGCCCGGTTCTAATGGCTCTTGGAGAGTCGGTGGTAAGCAATCACTAGCCCTTCCAGGGTTAGCGTCGGCTCGTAGCAGCAGATGGTTTTGGCGGTGCCCATGAAGAGGCCGCCTAGGCCGCCGGTGGCCAGAACGGTTGTGCCGCCGCCTAATTCTGCATCAATGCGGTTCACAACGGCGTCCACCGCTCCCGCGTAGCCAAAGAGGACTCCGCTCTGGATGCTGTGGACCGTGTCTTTCCCAACCGCCGTTGCCGGGGGAACCAACTGGATCGGCGGCAGCTTCGCCGCGCGACTGGCGAGCGCTTCCATGGAAATCTGTACGCCCGGCATGATGGCGCCACCCACGTAGACTCCGTCGCGATTGATGGTGTCGAAGGTGGTAGCGGTGCCGAAATCCACCACGATGATGGGCGGAGCGCCGCGCTCGAGGGCGGCCAACGCGTTGGCGAGGCGATCGGCCCCGACGGCGTGGGGCGGATTGTAATCGACGGGAACGCCGACGCTTTCACCGTTGGTGACGATGCGAAGGCGGCGACTGAAGTAGCGCTCGACCATGCGTTCCAGGGCGAAATTAGCCCCGGGGACAACGCTGCCGAGGACCGCGCCTTCAATCTCCCACCGGAAGCCGGAGAGTTCGAAAAGCGATCTCAGCCAGGCGGCGATTTCGTCTTCGGTGTCCTGAATACTGGTTTGGCGACGCCACGTGGCGCACCACGATTCTCCGTTCCAGAGGCCGAAAACGGTGTGGGTGTTGCCAACGTCGATCGCCAGAATCATTAGTCGGCTAGCTCCGTTCGTAGGTCGATCCACTTGCCCGGTTTGCCTTCCAGCTTGGTGACGGCGGCCTGGACCAGGCTTTCCGTCACCAAGCGGGCGGTGGTTTCGTCTTGGGCTTCCACCATCACGCGGATGGTAGGGCTGGTGCCGCTGGCGCGGACGAGAATGCGGTCGGGCGAGATCATCTGCCGCTCCGCCGCGTCAAGATCGGGGGCCAACAGCTCTTTCCACTGGGCTTTCTTCTCGGCGGAGACTTTGACGTTCACCATGAACTGGGGCCAGTTGGCGAAGTCGTCGTAGGCGTCCTTCAGGGTGATGCCTTGGCTCTGGAGGGCGGCGAGGACTTGCAACGCGGTGCCGATGCCATCGCCGGTCGGGCCGAGAGCGGGGAAGATGGTGTGGCCACTTTGTTCACCACCGGCCCCGGCGCGGAACTGGTCAATCATGGCGCTGACGTACTTATCGCCCACGGCGGCGCGTTCCAGCCGGATGCCGATGGAGGCGAGGTAGTTCTCGAAGCCCTGGTTCGACATCACCGTGCCGACAATCACGTCGCCGGGGCGGGAATTACCTTTGGCCCAGATGGCGAGGACGCGGTCGCCGTTGATCAGGCGACCTTCCGAATCGGAAAAGATGGCGCGGTCGGCATCGCCATCGAACGCGACGCCGAAATCGGCCCCGTGCTCTTTGGTGGCGGCCTGGATGGCGGCGGGATGGGTCGCGCCGCCGGCCTGATTGATGGTCATGCCGTTGCCCGGGTCGCAGTTGATGGTGATGACCTCCGCTCCCAGGCGGGTGAAGACATCGACCGCGATGGCGTAGGCGGCCCCGTTGGCGGCATCGACGACAATTTTCTGACCGGCGAGACCGGCGGGGATGAGGCTGGCGAGCCACGTGGTGTACTCCTCCACCAGGTGGGTGCCGCTATCGACGGTCCCGATATCGCCGCCGATGGGGTGGCTGGCGGAACCGGCGAGGAGGGCGGTGATTTGGTCCTCGCCGCTATCGCTGAGCTTGCGGCCATCGGCCCCGAAAAACTTGATGCCGTTATCGGCGGCGGGATTATGGCTGGCGGAGATGACGACGCCGAGTCCAAAGCCGTGCTTGCGCAGCAGGTAGCTGACGCCGGGGGTGGGAATGACGCCGAGGGTGACGGCTTGGATGCCTTCGCTGGCGAGGCCGGAGGCGAGAGCAGCGCCGAACATGCTGCCCGAGCGGCGAGTGTCGCGGCCGAGGATGGCGGTTTTGGGGCCAGAAATGCCTTGCAGGAACCGACCGGCGGCCGCGCCCAGATCAAACGCGAACTGGGCGTCTAGCTTGATGCCGGGGTGGCCGTGGATGTCGCCGTTGGCAATGCCACGGACCCCATCGGTGCCGAACAGGCGATCGCTCATGCCGAAACCTTTACTCGCGCGGGGCGAATGACGCGTTCGTGAAGTTGATAGCCGGTTTCCAGTTCTTGCAGAACGGTGCCGGAGGGGTGCTCGCTTTCTTCGGTCATCAGGGCTTCGTGGTGCTCGGGGTCAAACGCCTCGCCCAGGGCGAGTATGCGCTTGACACCTTGACCTTCCAGGGCTTGGTGCAGCTGCTTTTGAATGGCGCGGATGCCATCCAGCAGGGTGGTAACGTCGGCGGCGGGCGAATTGAAGTGGGCGAGGGCGCGGTCGAAATTATCCAGCACGGGCAGCAGGTCTCGCACCAGCTTTTCGGTGGCAAACTTGCGGTCTTGCTGCAGGCGAACTTCGCTCATTTTGCGGAAGTTCTGCATGTCGGCCAGGCTACGCAGGGCTTCGTTCTTGGCTTCGTCGCGCTCGCGGCTAATGCGGGCAATTTCTAGGTGGAGCTGCTGGATGGGATCGGGCGTGTCGTCGAAATCGTCCAGCGAATCTTCGAGTTCATCGGCGGCGTCAATCATCGCCTGGGCTTCCGCCTCGCGGGTCGCCTGGTTGACGGCTTCTTCGTTAAGTTCATCCATCGACTGAGATTCCAAAGCTTCGTCGTTCACGGATGAGAGTTTACTGGTTCATGGGGGTATTCGGCCTATGTAGGTGGGATCAATCGACCGTGGCGTCCGCCGGGTCTTCGCAACCGGTTCGCGTCATTGTTCGGCCCACGGCGGTAAGAGCCAACCGCTGCCTACGGGGGATAGTCTCGCTCGTTTTCAAAAGCGGTCTCGAGCGACCGCGCTCTAAAGGGGGGCGGATGGTTTGGCGGGGCGGCTGCGGGCGTAGGCGGCTAGGGCTATTCCTGAGATGACGACGATCATGCCGAGCCACTGGAGGGGTTGCGGGGTTTGGTGGTAGATAAGCCAGCTGAAAAAGGTGGCGATCATGGGGATGGTGAGCTGGTAGCGGGTGGCGACCGTGGGGCCGACCTCGCGGACGCCGCGATAGATTCCGAGGAAGCCGACGAGGCCGCTGCCGAAGACCATTTGGGCGAGATTGGCCCAGGTGACGGCGTTCCAGGTTTCGGGGTGAATCTGGAGGGCGTCGCGGCCACCAAAGATGGCGAGAGGAATCACCGCCCCGGCCATGGCTTGGGTCATGAGCGGAAGCGGCTGGTAAATCTGCAAAAGGGGTCGCATCTGCAGGACGGACGTCGCCCACAAGACCGCACTGACGGCGACCAGCAGATTTCCGACGAGGCTGCCGGAGCCGGACAGGTGGCCGCCCAGAATCACCATGGAAACTCCCCCGAAGGCGATGGCCGTTCCCAGTAGAGCCAGCCACTGCAGCTTTTCTTGGCGCAGCACGATGCTGAAAAGGTAGGTGAGGATAGGGGCGGTGGCGAGGATGATGGAGCCTTCGGCGGGGGAGGTTTGGCCCATTCCGCCCAGAAAGAAGATCATGTAGATGCCCATGGACATGCATCCGGCGAAGAGGACGCGGGGCCAGTGCTCGCGCTGAATGCGGGTATCGATGCGCCACAGACCGCAGATGGCCCAAAGGGTGGCCCACATGAGCAGGAAACGAACCAACGCCACCGCCGAGGGCGTCATTTGCTGATACAGCAACTTAACGCTAACGAAATTGAAACCCCAGCAGACCGAGGTGACCAAAAGGGGCAGGTTTAACCGAGGAATTTTGCTAAGGATTCAATAAGTATGGCGATTCGGCGTATGCTGTTGGTCAGGCTCATTTATGGCGGTTTCGGAATACGGACAGGGAAATTTTGGCGCGGGCAAGCGCTTTCGGTTGATTCTGCGCGAGCAGGGCATGACCCGCGAACTGGGCGGCGAAGACATGTCCATCGCGGTACAGATCGTAGACAGCATCTTTATGCAGGCGCTGGATACGGGGACTTCGGATATTCACCTTCAGCCCGAGCGCGAGCAGCTGAAGATTCGGTACCGCCAAGACGGCCAGCTGAATGAGAATGGTCAATTGCCGCCGGAGCAGGCGCAGAACGTAATTGCGCGTCTGAAACTGGCTTCGGGGATGCGCATCGACGAAAACCGCGAGCCGCAAGACGGTCGAATCGATATGGAGTACGGCGGGCGTCGGCTCAGCGCTCGTGCCAGCTGCATCCCGTGTTTGAACGGCGAGAAGTTCGTTATGCGACTTCTGGACCCGGCCAGCATGAAGGTGGATTTGGTCCGCCTGGGCATGCCGGAAGACGTGCTGAAAAACTGGAGTCGCGCCGTGCAGGTTCCGTACGGTTTGATCTTGGTAACGGGCCCGACGGGTAGCGGAAAGACGTCTACGCTCTACGCCTCGCTGCAGACTTTGGACAGTCGAAACCGGAACATCGTGACGGTGGAAGACCCGATTGAATACGAATTTGATCGGAACATTGCCCAGGTTCAGGTGACGGAAAAGATGACCTTCCCCAAGGTCATGCGCACCTTCCTCCGGCAAGACCCGGACGTGATGATGGTGGGAGAAATGCGCGACCCCGAGTCGCTGGCGATCGGTATTCAGGCCGGTCTCACCGGTCACTTGGTGTTGAGCACGCTCCACACCAACAACGCGATCGAGACGGTCTCGCGAATGATGGACATGAAGGCCGAGCCGTATTTGGTGGCGGGCGTTTCGGTGGCGATTTTGGCGCAACGCCTGGTGCGTTTGAACTGCGCCAAGTGTCGGCAGCCGTATAAGCCGTTGCCAGACGAGATTGAGACGCTGAAGCTGACCGAGGAAGAGCTGGCAACGGGCAAGTTCTGCAAGGGCGCGGGCTGTTCCGAGTGCCGCGGTTCGGGCTATAAGGGGCGAATCGGCGTGTTCGAGCTGCTGATGGCTACGCCAAAGATTCGGGCGGCGATGGCGCGAAACGCCGACTTCCCGACGATGCTGGCGTTGGCAAAGGAACAGGGTTTCCGCACCATGATGGACGACGGTCGCTACAAGGTCGTAAATGGCTGGACGACTCCGGAAGAGGTTATCAAGGCGGTCTTCACGCAGGCGATCGACTAGGGTTTTTGTCGCGGCGCAACCCCACATCGCGGAGCACAACTCCGGCCTTCTGCCTTCGAGGGAAGGCGGTGGGTGGCTGGTTTTCCGGACGCCGACAAGAGTGTCGGCGCTCCCAGGGGCATGATCAGCCTCGACTTTCTGCCTCGGGGCGAGGGTTTAGCTCCCTTCTCCCTTTGGGAGAAGGGTTGGGGATGAGGGGCCGGGTACGCGTTAGTTTTGTCGCAGCGTAACCCCTCATCCCGGCGGACAATCACCGCCGACCTTTTCCTTGCGGCGAAGGTGGTCGGGTGGCTAATTTTCCGGACGCCGACAGGATTGTCGGCGCTCCTATCGGCATGTTCATCCTCGACCTTCTGTCCCATGGATAAGGTGTTGTCTGGTGAAAGCGTGGTTGAGGCGGGAGATTTAATGCCGCTTTGGTCAGAATTCTTTAGTAGGGCGGGGATTAGGTTGGACGGAACGGGGGCGCGGTATTCATTGGAACTGGGAAAGCGGATGTATGCGCGGATTGCCGCGGTCTTTCTGGCGGTGGGTAGTTTTGGGTACTTCAGCTACTGGAGTGATTGCACCGTATATCTCGTGATCGAGCCGCGGGCCGGGATTTCGGAGGTACGGATTGACCAGCGGGTAACGGTGGACCCGGTGCAGAATTTGCCCTGGGGAAAGCACACCATTTCTTGGCTGCACGAGGGAATCCCGCACTCGGCGGAGTTTACGAACGCGGCGGGGAATAACTGCCTGTACATTGGGCGTATCCCGCCGTATCTATCAGTGAAAGGGAATATTCAAGTCCATTGGGTTCAGTAGGTCCGCCTGCTCTTTTTATCTGAAATTTAACTCAGATTTAACTTCCGGCGGATAAACCATGGGCGTGTATACGATTGACCGTCGCTCACTTCTTCGAACCGGATTATTGGGCAGCCTGGTGGGGGTTCAGGGGCTTCTGAGCCGTCCCGCGCTGGCGGGAAACGCCTTGCGGCGCGATTTTGGGAACGATACGGTGGGCTACGGAGAATTGGTGCCCACCGCGAGCAAGAACACGGGCGAGACACTACTGGCGCTTCCGGCGGGCTTCTCGTATACGGTGCTGGGCAAAGTGGGTAGTCGGATGAGTGATGGTCACGTGACTCCGGCCGCCCACGACGGGATGGCGGCCATGAACCACCGGGGCCACATTCGGATTGTTCGGAATCACGAAGTTAGAAACGAGCCAGGCAAGGGTGATGCGATCGGAAAGGCGGATCACGCTTATGATCCGCTGGCCGGCGGAGGCACCACCACGCTGGAGATTCATCCCGAGACGCGCGAATTGGTGCGAGATTTCGTGTCGCTGAGCGGCACGCTGGTGAACT
>Ga0114959_10001725_pt1 | contig 18680 bp, 25 predicted proteins | sample C_130625_EF_Meta_FD_87317 | JGI IMG/M metagenome (GOLD analysis project Ga0114959, IMG submission 87317) | Freshwater microbial communities from Lake Croche, Canada to study carbon cycling - C_130625_EF_MetaG | ecosystem: Environmental > Aquatic > Freshwater > Lake | place: Lake Croche, Canada...
AATAAATCTTCAAAAATTGTAAAATCTCCAGATTCAAATAACTTATTGTATGTTTTTAAATATTTCATATCTTATATATTAATCTAAATATTAGTCATTGTGTTTTGTAAAATAAACAATTATGTTTAATTCACCAGCTGTATTTTTTAAGTCTTTAAGTTCTTCTATATCATAAAGTTCGTAATCATGTCTATTAGTAGATTCAAATTGAACCATTTCTATTTTAGATAAAGTAATATCATACTCATTTAAAAACTCTTCTAATCTAAAGATGGAATCTTCGGCTAATTGTTTTTTTTCACTTGATTCAATAAAATCTATTTCTATTTGAAACTCAGATACCAAATCATCGATATATTTATTTATATGCACATTAACGCCTAAGTCAATTAATTCTAAAAAGATATCCTTAACATCAGGTTCTAACTTACTAAGTAATCTTTCTGAGTCAATTTCAAACTTAAGTGTTTCATTAAACTCTTTAAATCTTTTTATCTTGAATATTGAGCCGATATTGTTAAGTTTCATTTTAATTTGATTAGCAAGTAAACCTTGAATACGATTGAATCTTCTATTCTTTTCTAATTCGTCCATAATTTTAACTGTTTCTTGAAAATAGTTATTTCTAAACCTTTCAGAAGCTGTAAAAGCATCAGATATATTTTGAAGCCTATCGCATAGTTTAATGAAAAGTGCATCATCAGACATATTAATCATTTTAGCAATAAGATAGTCAGCTTTGCTATCATAGTTATCTTCAATTTCATCTTTTGATGAGGTTAATTCTTGTACAATATCAGCAATCTTTTTACCAAACTTTCCTTCGATTATATGGTAACCTACTTCTGAATCATCAAAACAATCCTCTAATACATCATGAAGCAAAGAAGCACATAAGATATTTTCATCAGTTGTGTATTGTTTAGCAATTCCATTAACTTTTTCAACATGAGCCATAAAGTATGATTTATTAATAAACTTTCTAACTTGGTCTTTGTGTAAATCTCTTGCAAATTCCCAAGCTTCTTTTTCTTTTGGTGTTAATGGTTTATTTCTTGACATATATTTGTATATATTAAATTATTTACTTAAATTTGTATTCTAAATAACTAAACATGATTAACGAAGCTAAAATTAGGAAAATACAAGATAAGCTAAAAGCAGCAGTTCTAAAAATTGAATCGGAAGAAAATGTTAAAATTGATTTTGGAAGTATTAGTTATAACAAAGCATTTTATACTTCTAAAATGACTGTTAAGACTTTAGAAAAAACTGAAGCTGTTGGTGATGTTTATAAAGCAATCTGTCAAAGACTTGGTTTTACTCAGAATATTATAGGTATGAAATTTAATGGCACTAATGGTATATATGAAATTGTAGATATCAAAACGAAAAATAGAACTTATCCAATTATTGCTAAGTCACTAAATAGTGATAAAACATATAAATACACAGTTGAACAAATCAAAAGATTAATTGGCGGCGATAAGATTATAAATCGTAATGCCAATTTAGACAAACTTATCAATGGTTGACTTTAATATATAAAAAATGAAATTATTTAGCCTTTCACAGAATGCTATTCCAACATATGAACAAGCTAAAGAGTTGTGCTCAGGTGAGGAATCGCCATTTTATGAAACTAAATTAATAGTTGAATCCTACCCTGTTTCGCTTTTCAACTATAGGTTGGCGAAATATAGTGATTTTATCACTCCGATACCTTCTAAACCAGAATTGAAAGGTTATGAGATGAGAGGTTTAACTTTCATCTTCAAAGAAGATGGATCTTTATTCAATAGATATGTCTTACTTGAAAAGTTTTTTAACTTAAATCAAGTGCCAGAATCTTTATACTCAGTTGTTAAGAAATATAAAATCAAATTTGTGAATAACAAAGAAGATGGATCAATAGCTTCATTTGTTAAACTGCCAAACGGTAAGATTGTTGGCAAATCTAAAATGGGATTTGACAACGACCAAGCTGATGGTATTAATCGTGTTTATAAAACTAACAAAGAAGTTAAGTCTTTAGTTGATTGGGCTTTAAATAATAACATCGTACCGATTTTTGAATATGTATCGCCAAAAAATCGTATTGTTTTAAGATATCCAAGTGAAGAATTAATCTTATTAAGATTAAGAGATAATACTACTGGTAAACATATTGATATTAGAGAACACTTAGATAAAGTGGGTTCTATAAGAATTGCCCCATTTGAAGAAATTAAAGACTTAGACCAACTAATTAAATTAACTGCTACACAAGTAGATAAAGAAGGTTCAATTGTTACTTGTGAAGATGTAAATGGTAGAGATTTCTTCTTTAAAATAAAAGCAACTTGGTATTGTGAACGTCACGGTTTGCTTACTGAAGACTTATATAGAGAACATATTATTATTGGTTATATTTTAGATGATAAGATAGATGATATTTTAGGTCAAGTACCAGAAGATGAAAAAGAAGCACATGAAAGAATTAATAAAATAATTACCATTGTTAAAAAGTCTATTTCTGATAAAGTGTCTGAAATTGAGAAAGATTATGAAAAATTTGTCAAGTCTGGTATTTCTAAAAAAGACTATGCCATAAATCAAAGAAAAAATAATCCTAATTTTGGATTTGTAATGAATATGGCTAAAGCCGATGGATTAAGAAAGATGTCTAAAGAAGAAATTCTTGATATCTATGATAATATGGAAGACTATGAAAAGGCATTACAAAGATGTGAGCCGTATGAAATGGCTAAATTGTGGTTAAGAGATTTAACTAAAAGATTGAATCTATCTAGAGAATGGTTAAAAACAAAAGATAAAACTTTATTCTTTAAAGACCCAGAAGAAAATGATGATAATTAAAAGAGAGTTTCTAACTCTCTTTTTTTATTCATTGATATGGGTTGATCTAACAAAATGTATCTTATCCTTATATAATGGAATGTATACCAATCCGGTTGTATCCTGATTTCCGGCATCCTCCCATATAATAACATCATATCCAAATTTCATCATAGATTCTCTGAATGGTTTATAATAAATAATATCCAATATATCTCCACCAAGTTCGTTCCAGTTTCTACTCCAATTTTCCCTATTTGAATCTTTCTTATTTAATTGCCATACCATATCTCCATCAAACTCATTCCAATCAATTCCAATATCTTCCAATACCAATCTCCAATCATCCATACTAGCCAGTGGTTTATCAATATCCAAATAAAATTCATTAAGCCAACCTCCTCTCTGATATCCATACCATCCGGCAATACGTTTAACTGGAGTTAAAAAAATTGGAAGACTAATATCCTTACCCTCCAAATTATGTCCACCGTGATATAATTTACTCAAAGGGCTTATTTTATTATTTTCTATAAAATATAATACCTCCTTATTTAAGGTGGTATTCCAACTTTCTTTTAATGATAAACTATTTATGTAATTATTAACATCAAATACTAGTTTATAAATATAATTATTCAAGACACACCATTTTTTAGCGGATTCTTCTTTAGCTTTCCATTTACCGCTTTCTACTTGATCTCTATGCCATATATGATTATCTTTCACCTCAATTAAATGTTTAAAAATAGGTATTTCAAAGTCAACTTTATATAATTTTTCATCTCCATTAAAATTATATTTTATTTTTGGACCATTTTTAATTAAAATATTACTATCGTTTAAAATATTAATTAGATTCAATTCTGGCTTTGATTGGTATACAACTTTTTCCCCATTTATATTTAAAGTTGATTTAAATTTAAAAACTTTATTTGAAAAATTACAACTTGGACATAATATATTTTCTATTTTATTTTTTAAATTTCTACCTTTAAAATCATCACCACATATCTCACAACAGAATTCACAATTTGTGAATAATATAAATTTATCATCCATAAGTATTTTTGATGAATACTTCATTTGATTATTTACTTTAATGTATGGATAATATTCTATTTTTTTATTTAAAATATTAGAACCATTAACTGACTTAATATTTTCTTTAATTTTATTAAACTCTTCAATTGTTAAATTTCTATTGAAATAATCTTTTTTAAACTCTTGATTCTCATTTTCAAATAATTTTTTAGATAATTTAATAATATCTAAATCCTTAGATTTCTCCTTTGATTTAACTTTATTAAAGTTAGCATAGGATTTTATTATAAAATCTGAATGATTCTTTCTTTTCTCTTCATCATTCTCTTTACACTTATAACAATATTTAGTTTTCTTAGAAAGAAATCTACCAACCAATATATTAGATAATAAATTACACATAGGACAAAAATATGTCAATCTGTCATCTCTTTTACATATTTTGTCATTAATTTTTATTTTTATTGTTGGCTTTTTAACAGAACTATATTTGCTTGTAGTTTCCACAATTTTAATGTTTTCACCATCATTTATAATAGTTTCTCCATCTATTTCAACAGATTTTATATATTTTGATAAATCATCAATAAACTTTTTTATCATCTAGTTATATATTAAAAACAAATTGGCACATAATTTGAAATGTATAAAATAAAAAAAGAAAAAATATGAGTGAAAAAATTATTGGTATTGACCTTGGGAGTTATAACTCCGCAGTTTCTGTTTATGAAGGATCAGAAATAAAAATTATTCCTAATTCAGAAGGTTCTTTAACAACACCTTCCTATGTTGCTTTTACTAAAGATGGTATTAAAGTTGGCGATACAGCTAAAAGACAAGCTACTATTAATCCAGAAAAAACTATCTTTAATATTAAAAGATTAATGGGTAAGACTTATGAACAAGTTAAGCACTTAAAAAGACCTTATGAAATTTTTAATTCTAACGGAAGACCAGGAATTAAAATTGATGATAAAGTATATCTACCTGAAGAGATTTCAGCAATGATTATTCAAAAAATGAAAGTAACGGCTGAAGACTTCTTAGGACATGAAGTGAAAAAAGCAATAATCACTGTACCAGCACATTTTAATTCTGAAGAAAGACAAGCAACTAAACTTGCTGGTGAAATTGCTGGACTTAGTGTTGAAAGAGTAATTGCCGAACCAACAGCAGCAATTCTGAATATGGATTCAAAATCTGAGAATAAATATGCAGTTTATGACTTTGGTGGTTGTACATTAGATATTTCAATTGTTGATGTGGCTGATGGTGTTTTTGAAATACTTTCAACTGATGGTGATTTAGATCTTGGTGGATCATTGATTGATGAATCAATTGTTAATTGGTTAGCGGATGATTTTATTAAAAATGAAGGTGTGGACTTAAGAAAGGATCCTATGGCTCATCAAAGACTGTTCGAGGCATCTGAAAGAGCTAAAATTGAATTATCAGGTTCACCAACAGCTGAAATTAATTTACCATACATAACATCAGTTGATGGTGTTCCAAAACATCTTGTTACCAAATTATCAAAATCTAAATTTGAACAATTGATTGATCCAATTATAGAAAGAACTATTGAAAAGTCAAAATCTGCACTTAGTAAATCAGGTCTTAAATTGAGTGAGATAAATGATATTTATTAGTTGGTGGATCTTCAAGAATTCCATTAGTTCAAGAAAAACTTGAAAAATTATTTGGTAAAAGACCTTCTAAATCATTAAATCCTGATACATGTGTATCTACAGGAGCAACAATTCAAGGTGGTGTTCTTAGTGGAAATGTAACTGATGTTCTTCTTTTAGATGTTATTCCAATTTCAATTGGTATTGAGACTATGGGTAGTGTAATGACTAAGTTGATTGAAGCTAACACAACAATTCCGACCCGTAAGTCTGAAACATTCTCTACCGCTGCTGATAATCAACCATCTGTAGAAATTCACGTTCTACAAGGTGAAAGACCAATGGCTAAGGATAATCGTTCTCTAGGTAGATTCCACCTTGACGGTATCATGCCAGCTCCAAGAGGTATTCCTCAAGTAGAAGTAACATTAGATATCGATGCTAACGGTATTCTATCTGTATCTGCTAAAGATAAAGCTACTGGAAAAGAAAACAAAATTAGGATTGAGGGTGGTTCTCAACTAACTAAGGAGGAAATCGAGAGAATGAAAGCTGATGCTGAATTAAATGCCGAGTCTGACCGTATCGAAAAAGAATTGGTTGATAAGGTAAATATGGCTGATAGTCTTATCTTCCAAACTGAAAAACAAATCAAAGAATTTGCAGATAAGTTAACAGAAGAAGATAAGTCTGCTTTGAATGAAGATTTAGAGTTATTGAAAACAGCTCATTCATCTAAAGATGTTCAATCAATTGATACCGCATCTGAAAAGTTGAATAGCACTTGGTCAACAATCTCAACAAGATTGTATCAAGAATCTCAATCAGAACCACAGGTTAATACAGATACTGACACTGGTAATGGCAGTGATGTTGAAGACACTTCTTACGAAGAAGTTAAATAAAAGACCTTAGTAGGAAAAATAAAAACCCAGTCATTTGACTGGGTTTTTTAATTATTATCCATATCATGTGAATCTTCATATGATCCACAAGTATCTCTTAATAATCTATCCGAATCATCCCAATAAACATTACAAACTGTACCTGTATCACTGTTTATATAACACATAGTATCACAATAAGGATAGTAATCAAAGTAAGCATCATTTAATTTAGTCTCAAGTGTACCTCTTCTAACTGAACTACCATCGGTTAAATCTTCACCAGGCTCCATAGATTGCCTTTTTTTATACCACCAACCATTCTTTTCAGCAAATTGCTTGAATATATCAACATCAGAATCTTGTGATGTATAGATTCTATCCATAAATTTAATTGGCATTCCATCTAATTTGCAATCCCAAAGAATAGCTCTGCCTTTGATTAAAGTATCTGTGTATTTATCACCTGTAATAACACCGCTATCACCATAAAGAATAACAAGTGAAACTTGTGGATTTTGTGTATAAATATCAAAATAATCAGAATCAGCAGATGCCATACAAGAGTTATTTAAAGAACCACCCCCATCAACATAATTTTTTTTATCATACCAGTAAGCAATTTTATTACCTTGTACAATATCAAACTGTTTAAGAGCATCTTTAGCAAAATCATAAGTTGCTTTATAAGCGTTAATAAATTGTTCTAATTCTGCATCAGTTACTGTAATTTTAGCAGAATTGAGAATAGCTCTTGCTAATCTACCAATTTTAATATTATTTCTTGATGTCGACCAAATTTTTTGGTCTTCAGCTTCTTTAGTCTCCATGGCTTCTTTATTAATAACACCTATCCTATCACCTTCATATTCTTTAAACATAACATATATTTTACCAGAAGTTCTACTAACAGTTTCTGCTAAAATTAAACCTATCTGACCCATATCTGGTTCCCAACAATTATATTTTGATTTATCATAACCAAGAGCTTCAAATATTTTATCATTTCTATCACTTCTAGTTAGGTATTTACCGGAATTAGTAATTACCCAAGTTTCTGGTTTATCTTTAGTTAGCTCTCGCACTTTTCTATCTGGAGTGAAACTAACAGCATCTTTTTGATCAGTTATATCAATATAGTTTTGAGTAACACCATCAACATCTTTAGAATAAAGACTTAATAATTGTGTAGCTAATTTATTAGCTTTCATTTTATTTAATAAGTTTATAAACTTTTTTGAATAAACAACTTTAGACTCAAGTAAAAGTTCATAAGCCAACTTCTCTGAAATATAATCTCCGTATTTAATAATTGTCATTTGTAAAAATATTTTTATTAGAATATATATTAATTTATAAAATTTCAATATTCTTATTTTTATTTTATTAAATAGATTAATATATAATTTATAAAAACATCCAAATAAATGAAAGACAAAGTAGCAAATTTAATTAAAACTTTAGGGTTGGGTCTAAATGAGCTTGTATTTGACTTTAAAGTTGATGGGGTCAAATTTAATTCCATTGAATGGTCTCCTGAAGAAGATAAGGTATTACTTCACATATTTGAAGATGAAGAAATAGATTATCATTGTGATTTTGAGGAAATAGATATAGACAAACAAATAAAAGTCTATAAAATAATATCTGCATTTTTAAATTAAAGACTATTTAACATCTGGATCATCTCTTTTTGAGGAAATAAATCAAATTTATCTCTTCTAACTTGACCATGGCTTCTAACTCCACCATTCTTCATCCACTTTGTACTATAATCAAACCACTTTTCATTATAAATACCACCACCATCAAGTTGTATAGCATATTTATTTACTAAGTAGTGTATTAAACTTCTTCCACTTTCTAATTGAGCATCTGTATATCTTTCATAGTATTCATATCCTTTAAATGGATTATCTAATTTAACTACATCTTTTTCATTAATTGGTTTATTTACCCAATTGTAAAATCTACCATCTTTACCAACGGTAAGTGGTCCATAATTACAAAATTCAATAGCTATTGAATTGGAATTCAATTCTAAAGAATTATTTGAGTTAATTCCTAAGTGATACGCCCAGTATTTATCCTCAAAAGCTCTCAGGATTTTACCATCCCATATGCTTTCATTTGAAGTTGATGATTTTCTACCAATAACATAAGATGTGCCAACTCTTAATGGTTGTATTAAACCATTTGGTCCCAAAACCGGATTGCCTGATTTATCTTTGATATAGTCTTTTTCCCATCCATTTATGCTCCAATCAGGTCTTGAACCACCTGCTGTATGGTGTAGAAATATTGTATCTTTTTTAGTTTCTTCTTTAATATATTCATCATCTGATATTAGATAGTCGTATATAATTAAACCTCTGTCATTACTATAAGATATTTCATGAGGAATTCCATTTCTATTAAATGGTTCTTTACCAAAGTTCATCATTTTACTCCAAGTTAATGATCCAACAATACCATCTGCTTTTGTACCAACAGCTCTTTGAAAGTTAGTAACAGAAATTAAAGTGTTTTGTCCAAAATAACTATCAATTCTTTCATTAAAGAATCCAAGTTCTTTTAGTTTAGTCTGTAAAAACTTAACATCTTCACCAGACATTTTTAATGATAACACTCTTTGTAACTTCATATCTTATATATTAATTATTTATTGCTTATATCTTTGTGCGTTTTGTTGTTCTAAAAAAGCTTTTAGATCCTCATACCTAACAGAACCTGGATTGAATGTCACCATTTCAGAATTACCAGTAGGTTTTGGTTCAGCTTTCTTTTCAATATTTGCTTTAATTCTCTCTTCGTGTTCTTCTTCAACTTTTTTAAGAATGTGACCTAGATAAAAATCTATTCCCTTTTCTTTAATTAATTGAAAATCAACATCAATCAAGAATTCTTCATTTTCTGGACCAACATAGATAGCCATTACTGGATCTTTTATAAAAACATCTGTGTAAAATTTTATATCACCGACGTTACCTTGTGCGTAGATAGTTGTTTTATATTGTGTGTTATAATAATATGAAAATTTATCTTTATCATTAAATTCTCTATTACCATTCTTATCAACAGTTGCAGCAAGACCAAGATTAATTTTAAAATATCTACATTTTTTAACTTCTTGTACAACAAATGTATTAGTTACTATATTATAAGCCATACATTATTTATTAAAAATCCGCATCTTCCTTAAAAATAAAAAACCCTATAATAGGGGTTTAATTTATTTTGTTTCAATTTCAAATTCTTCTTCTTCACCAAATTTATCATCAATTTCAATTTTTAAATCAATTAAAAATTCTTCATCAATATCTTTAATTTTAGCATTTTTGGTTATTTGACCAATAACCTCAAATGTATCTAAATTATATTTCTTAAATTTAATGTAACACATTTCAATATCTTCATAAGAGAAGTCTTTAGTAGCATCTTTAGGCATAGCATCTTTAATATCAATTGCTAAGTAAAGATTATATGTTGCTTCATCATCTGTAAACTTTATAGTTAAAGAATCATACATTTTTGAATATTTAGAAACTTCTGAACTATCTAATCTAACACCTAAGTCTTTTAAAGACATTTTTGACTTATCTCTACTTTCAGATTTAGCTTTTTTTATAGATTTACTACCATCCTTTTCTTTTTCCAATTCATCAGCTGGTCCATTAATATCTGATTCACCTTCTTGAAACTCAAACATCTTATCAAACTTTCTCTTTAATTGATTAAGTGCTATTTCAACGTAGGATTCAGGAGTATCATTCATAATCTCTTCGTTAATAAATTCTGAGTATTTTCTAATTTTCATAATGTATATATTAAATAATTAATTCTATTTATTAGTTTATCAATTATTTTTATTACATTTGTGTTATGGGTAATATAGGATATTGTTGCATTAATATCTCGTTAAACGAGGGTAAATCAAAAAAAGATCAGATAACGGTCAATAGAGGGATGACTAAGAGAACATTTGAGACTAAAGGTCTTGGATATGTATCTGAATTAGCAATACAGAATATTAACGACTTTGAAAAAATACTTCAATGGAACTTTAAAAACAATATTCTTGTTTATAGAATGTCAAGTGACATGTTTCCATGTATTGGTTTCTATAAATTAGAAGATTTGCCAAATTTCAAAGTTATATCAAGTAAGTTAAAATCAATAGGTGACTATTCAAAGTCTAAAAGAATGAGACTCTCTTTTCATCCAACACACTTCTGTATTCCAGCTAGTGAAAATCCAGTTGTTGTTAAAAATGCTATTGATGAATTAGATAAACATGCTCAAATAATGGATCTAATGGGTCTAGAACAGACACATTATTACCCAATTAATATACATGTTAATACAACTAAACCAACAAGAGAAGAAGCCGCTGAAAGATTTTGTAAGCAATTTTTAAACTTAAGCGAGTCTTGTAGAAAAAGATTGGTTGTAGAAAATGATGATGGAGCAAATCAATACTCAACTAAAATTTTATATGACTTAATCTATAGTAAAATTGGAGTACCTATAACTCATGATTTTCATCATCATAATTATGGTCCAGAAGATATTTCACAAGAAGAAGCATTGAAACTTGCTTGTTCAACTTGGGGTGACATTCAACCAATGACACATATGAGTTCACCAAAAACATTAGAAGATACATCAGGAAAACAAATAGCACATGCCGACTACATTTATGAAGAAATTAAAACATTTGGTCTTGACTTTGATACCGAAATTGAAGCCAAAAAGAAAGACTTGGCAGTTATTAGATACAGAAACCAGTTTAAAGTTCTCAAAGGGTGACGAAGTAAGGGTAACTATTTACTCTAAGGATCCGAAATTTTGGCATAAAGGTCTAATATTAGATATTAATTCTAGATATGTAGTTCCTTCAGTTGAATCAAGTTGGAAAGTAGAATACTATGTTTCTTTTGAAAATAAAAAAGGTAAAGAGCTGAGATACTGGTTCTTAGAATCAGAATTAAGAAAATATGATTTACAAGAAGAAAGAAACTCAATAATAGAGCAATTATTAAAAGAAAAGAGAGTCATTTGACTCTCTTTTTTATTACTAGACTGTTTTTTGTTTATTTTTTAAGACCTAAACTTTGTCTTGTCATTTCGCTAAGTCTTTCTAATTCTTTATTATATCCGTCATATAGTTTATCACAACGGCTATCTATTTTTTTATGTAATTCGGAACTTAAATCATTGATTCCACCACGTAATTCCCAAACATAATTATCAAGTGATTGCTGTAGATTTTTAATATCATTATCAAGTGATTGTTGTAGATTTGTAATGTCTACTACATTGTCTTTAACAACTTGTCTTAACTTTCTAACAACCGCAACCAAGTAAGCTATAGAACCTACGACCGCAACTGAAAAAAGAGTAATCAAAACTGTTACTAAAATTAATTTTTCCATTTTTTAATTATTTATTTTTTTGTCTAGTAATTTCTTTTTCTAATTCTTCTGGATGGAGTAAACCTCTTCCATATAATTTAAATCTTTCTGAGTATCTTAATTTAACTCTATCTGAAATAGGAATAGATGAGCCTTCTTCATCAAGTTTAACAAATATCATTTTTGTTGAACATACTAATTCTTGTTTACCTGTATGAACATTGTGTTTTCTTGCTTCAAGATTAATTGTTATTGAGGTAGTTCCAAATCTATCAACAGAAGCATAAATCTTAATTAAGTTCCCGACCTTAACAGGACTTTGAAAAACTACTTCTTCTATTTTCATTGTGACCATTTTAGCTGAATCACATATTTGACAAGAGTATGCTGCTGCAGCTTCATCTAGTAGACTAAGCATATGCCCACCGAACATATTACCATGCACGCCAATTTGATATGACATACATATATTTGTTGATACTAATTCCATATTATTTTAATATTTCTTCTAATTTATTATCTCTTTCTTCGTATTTCTCTGTTATATCACTATATCTTAATCTATATGATGTGGTTAGGCTTATTAGATCTACATACTTTACAATAGAAAAAATAACAAATGTTTTCCATCTTCCTTTATCAAAAAACTCATCAATTGAGTCTTCTGATTCAAATTCTTCTGTTATACAACTATATATTTTTGAGACTATTTTATTGTCTTCTACTTTCATTATACAAAATGATACTTTTGATGTGACATAAAAAATTTTAGTCCAGTGTTTATCTAGAAACTGACCTAACCACAATGATGGATCAACTGTAGCCATTCTAACATTGATATTATCACTGCCCATTCTAAAACAATTATCAATTAGTATTTTAATACCTTCTAGATTATTCTTACCAATAGGATACACTGATATACTCTTTGGATCAATATTAACATTTTGGTCAGTATTAAAGCCTTTAAAATTTTTTATAAAATCTTTGAATATCATATGATTATTTTATGTAATAAAATAGTTTAAGTTTATTATTACCCCAAGAAACATCTACAATAAATTGCTCTTTTAATATCTTACAAGACACATTTTCGTGTGATGTGATAAAGTGGCAACCTTTTGGTAGTCTATTAAATATATCAGACCTCATATCATAATCAAAACAAACATCATTCATAAATACAATAGACGATATTGATAAATCAAAATCTCTTATATCTTTTTCAATAAGAAAAATTGATTTATGTTCTGGTAAAATTTCTTCTTTAATATACTTTGCATATCTAATTCTTTGAGGAACTATTTCAACACCAACAAATGTTTTTATATCAGACTTAATTGAGGTGTGTATAATTAATTTACCACATCCACAACCAATATCTAAAAAAACATCTTTATCTGATACCTTTTTATATTTGTTTATCTTTTTTATGATTTCATCAACACCATTTCTAATAATTTCGCCGTATGTGAAATTATTATTATAACTCCCTTCATAAGTAAAGTGTTTATTAATATTTGTATCTCTTTTGGTAAAGTTTTCTAATTTGAACTTGTCTTCTGATGAGTAATTATCCCAAACACCTAAAAACTCACAAATAGATTTAATGCTATATAAGTTATGATTATAAAGCTGGTCTAATTTAGAATTATCTAATAATATTTTAAGTTCCTTGTCCATATTTTAACTCTTCTATAAAAGATTATTCATTATTAAGTAATCTTTTAATTTTTTCTTTTCTAATATCTTTTCTTTCCGAAGGGATTCCGTATCCTAAAATGTTTCTCATAACCCAATCATTTGAAAAGTATGGAATGTTATTGCTATCAGACAGAGACATCATATCTTCTGATAATTTTAATTTATTCCTCATTGAATTCAGTTTTGATATTTCTTTCATTGAAGATTCTTTTTATTTTATATTTTCTATGATCACGTCTACCATTATATTTACTCATCTGGAAATAATCTTTTAATTTTTTCTTTTCTACTAGATATTTTAAAATAATTAGTAAAATAAGGTGAAACAACCATATAGTTAGCACTGCCTTTAATAGAACTTTTATGAATAGTTTCAGATGCCTTTAATAGTTTATCAATTAGTTCTTTACTCATGTTATTCTTATATTAGTTTTCAAACTCCAACCTTTTGGTAAGTGTTTACAATCATTATGTTCTAAAAAGTGTGACCTCCACATCTCTATGAAGCCTTGTATATTATCTACTTTAGACATAACAATTTCACCGTGACTTTTTTTAACAACTATTGTTTTGATTTTAGATATCTTCTCTAATCTTCTTATATCTAATCTCTTAATACCAAAATAATTCTTAATCTTCTTTTTCATTAGACTAACTTTATCTTTTGGTATTTTTGCATCAGGATTAATTAAAGCAGTTGATATTTTAACATAAGCTATTAACTCTTTACTATCATTACACAATTCACCATTCAAGGGTATTTGATAAGTTTCTCCGATTTTAATTTTTAACTCATCAGCTTTCCTTTCATAAGAGTCATGACAATTATAACATAGTAGAAGAACATCATGGAAGTTATGAGATTTCAATTCCATTGGAAAATATCTACGGTAACAATAAGGAACAACGTGGTGTTTATTTAAGTCAGATGTTTTCCCACAATTAACACAAATGTTTTTCATCTCTGCTAATCCAAATGATTTATTGTGATTACCTAGACCTCTTGGTTCAAATTTTAATTTAACTATTAGTGGTGATTCTGATAAAACTTCACCTAAATTTCTATTAAGATACCACTTGGCTTTTTTCTGATCACATTTAAACATCAAAATCCCATCTGGTGATAGGACTTGACAGTTTCCATAAATTTTTTGGCATGGCGTGACTCTACCCATTTATTAAACAATATGTTTATCTATTTGTTGAATATTCAACTCTACTAAAGTTTTTCTACCAAATATTAAAACGCCAATCTTAACCTTATCATCGTCAATATTTTCAATATCTCCAGTGAATGAACTAAAAGGACCATCTAATATTTTAACTACTTCTCCGACTATATATTTATTTAAAGTTTCTTGTTCAACGGCTATTTTTTCTTGTATACCAATCATTCTTTCTAACTCTTTAGAGGATAAAACTTGTGGCAACTTAGATCTATCTGAAAGTAAACCAATGGCACCATCACAACCTTTAACAAAATGTGATAACTCACCAATTGATCTTGTTTCAACGAATATATAACCGGGGTACATAACTTTTTCTCTGGTAACCTTCTTACGATCTTTCAAGTAGAAGTTTTTCTCAGTAGGTACTAAAACTCTACCAACGACACCAATTAAGTCACCTTTTTCAGATTCTTTTCTTAACCTTTCAGCCACAGAACGTTCACGATTAGATTGCGCTCTAATGATGTACCACTTCATTGTTTTTTCTTTTTCCATTGTTGTATTCATATTTTTAATTTAATTAATTTTGATTTATTTGCTTCTTTATATAAATTAATTCCTCTTTAATAAAGTTTATATGATTTTTAATTAGATAATCTAAATCAATATCTTTTATCTTCAATCTTTGTAAAATAATTTTGTAATCTTTATCACTTATCTCAGACTTATCACCTTTATCACTCTTAGACCAAAACCAATTTGGATAAGGTTGATTTAACATAAACTGATACCATAAGTTCATGGCAGTTATCTTATCTATTGATTTTAAGTTAAGAAGTTGAGCCTTTTCAGGAAATTTCTTTGAAAGATTTCTATTAATTATAAAAAACCATTTCAACTTCTGCTCATCTGTTACAAATTTCCAATTTTCTCTATTTCTAAAAATGACATTTGAAATAGCTAATAAGTTATCTTCTATTTCCATTTATTACCTTTTTATATTTGAATATCCATTCTCCATCTTTTCAACTATCTCATCTGGTAAATTGTGTAATCTTAAATCAATTAATCTCATATTACCTTTGATATTTTCTACGATTGGTTCAATTTGAGTTTTACTTAACTTTTTCTTCTCACAGATTAAATCCGCTATGTTCTCATATAAGTCTGGATCACCTAAGTTTACTTCGCCAAACTCTTGTAGATATTCATCATAAATTGTTTTAGCTCCTATATCACCAATACCTCTTTTCTTACCGTTCTTAGTAACAGACCAAACAGGACCAATATTATCAGAAGTATCACCAGAAATAACTTTAATCATTAAAGATTCAACTGGATCAATTTCATTTATTTCATACTTTTTAATAAATCTATCAAGTAATAATAGAAAATCATTATTATCGTTTAATTCAAAAATATCATCACTTGGTAGTTTAGATACTTTATTCAAAAATACTTGATAGTTTATTGGTAAAAATAGCTTTTCCTTATTATACATTTCATTAGTCATAATATTAATGAACAATGGATCTAAACCATAGTTAACAATTTGTTTAATATCATAGTCATTTGAAACTATTATTGCTGACCTCCCTTCTTTATTAGCTTTAGTTACTAAGAATGAAATCCAATCATCACCTTCTACATGAGGTGCTTCTAGAACTTTTACAAGTCCTTTCATAGAATCTTTGAATTCACCATAAGCATTATAAACGAATTGCCAGTCAATATCAGAATCTTTTTTACGAGTAGCTTTGTAGGCTGTGGTTAGTTGTTTTCTCCAGGACTTCTCTTTGGAATCAGAGACAAGATAAACATTAGCAAATGGATACCATTTTCTATAACTATTTACTGTGTTCTCTAATGATTTGTGCAGAGCACCAAACAATAAATTGTTCTTATGTAGTGTGAATGTATTCTTGTTCAATAAATAATTTCCATCTAAAATTAAATCACATATCATCTAGTAATTATATTTTTTTCATTATACTTTTCGTATATAAATTATAGTTTAATAATTTAATAAGTTTTAGTAGATTAGTCTATTAAACCTGAAACACGTTCATTTGGAGGGGTTAAGAATATCTTTTATTTTTCTATCTCTTTCTAAAATTTTGAATTTTACTTCTAAATACTCTTCTATCTTTGAAGGAAGACAAATATTATTCTTTTTCAATTGGTCGTAAAATGGTTTTCCTAAAACATTTAGTGTTGAAATAATAACAGCAATATTTGTATCCCCATAACCATCAAATTCAATATCTTCACCTAAAATATGATAAGTTGTTTTATTACCACCTTGAAATATCAGTCCTCCATTAGCATAGCTCAAAACGGTTCCTGCGCTATTGCTTAGTGTAGTGTTTACTGAAGAACTTCCAGAGCTTATCAAGCCATTTGCATAGCTTACTGAACTTCCAGAGCTTATCAAGCCATTTACCCCACCACTATTAAGTATTGTTCCCATATGAATTATATAAAAACAATAAACAAAGTTTATATAATCTTACTAATTTGAATATGTCGATAAAGACTTTGAAACTCTTGTCTTATCTCATCTTTGTATTCATATACATATTTATTAGAAAAAGGATTATATTCTCTTCTTTCTACTTTCTTATTAATTAATTCGTAATTGGGTTTAACCTTATTGAAGCAGTTTTCTTTATTAGTCCACTTAACCATATTGTCAATTAAATCAAAGTCAATATTTCTAAATCCATAAAAAAATTCAACTTTAGCAAAGGAATATAAATAATGTTTAATAACTTTATCTTTATAATATTCTTCTAACACTCCTTTAGGATTTGACAATTCAGGTGTTGTAAAATAAAACTCAAGATTTAAAACTATTAAATGTTTAACCAATTCTATTATTGATTTTGTAACTCTACTGTCTAGGAAAATGTAAACTACATTATCTTCAACAAAGCATATCGGAATATGTTCATATTTTTTGAACATAACAAATTTACCTTTAACAATCCAGGTAGGATTTGATAAAAGTTTAAATTTATCCGGTATTAAACTATTTAAGTCCATTCTCTTTTAGTATTCTCAAAAAAGTTCTTTTATCACTTTCTCTGGTTTGTCTATTCTTACTATCATCTCTCCAGTAAGTTTTTCCTTTATTCGGGGAGTATTTAACTTTATGATTAGTGTCCCACTTTGTAGTAGTGTGTGTTTTAGCTCTAAAATTTATTTCAGTTCCGACATAAATTGCTATAGTTGGTTTTTTATGATTAATATCATTAATATCTTTGAATAAATGCCACCAATTATTTGTACAGACGGCACGAGTCATTCTACGAATGACTATTCGTTCTTCCATATACCTACGCCATGCTCTATCTCGGATCATTAGACAAAGATAGTAAAAATAAATTACTTTAGCAACTCTGTTTTTCTTAGGTCAGAGTTTTTACCAAACCATATATCTAAAGAATTAGCTGACATATCATCTTTTGAAATTAAAGTCATTTTAGGGCTGTTGATAATATCTTGATATTCATCATCAACAAGAGCGGCTAAACCTTTCTTATACTTAATCTCATAGTTCTTCAAATCATTCTTAGCTGTCCAATCATTATATTCAGCTTGAGTATAAAAAAGAATTTTATTTTTAGTTTTAGATTTTGGCACAGCAACTACGATAGGAGTTTCAACTTTATAAATCATTCGTCTTTCAAACATATCGGGCCAGTATTTATAAAAGAAGTTTAGAAGTAGACCAGCTATCGAATTACCATCACAATTATGAGTAAGTATATAATCATTTTCACCAACTATATAAAAAGTATGGTCATCTTCAACTTCGATATCGTAGAACTTATTAATACCATCTCCTTTTACTATTGATTCTGGTTTTACTAATTTATATTCAGATAAATTTATATTTTTCATATGTATATTATTGTTTTTTTATTTTTAATTTCTCTAATTGTTTTTTCCAAAATAGAACTATTTATTTCAGATGATTCCCAAACAATTATTATA
>Ga0114959_10001726_pt1 | contig 18676 bp, 32 predicted proteins | sample C_130625_EF_Meta_FD_87317 | JGI IMG/M metagenome (GOLD analysis project Ga0114959, IMG submission 87317) | Freshwater microbial communities from Lake Croche, Canada to study carbon cycling - C_130625_EF_MetaG | ecosystem: Environmental > Aquatic > Freshwater > Lake | place: Lake Croche, Canada...
ATACTCCATGAGCCATCTTTGTTGTCTGTCCAATCAAGGGTATCACCAATTTGCCAACCTTCTTCTTCTAATTCTTTCCAAACATGATCGGACAATTTGAAAAACAAATCACCATTCTCATCTTCTTGGATAAGTACTGTTTCTTTAATACTCATTTTATTTCCTTAAGTTAACATACGAATTAAACCAACTGTATCAATAGTGACTAACAGTAAGTAGTTAGCCAACATACCAAACGATTTCCTAGTATAACTAGCCCACACATACATACCGCAACCAGTGATCCAAACGGGATACAAAACAAGTAGGGGCGGATTGGGGACAGTAATCGCCATGGTAAGAGAGCAGCCAACGCTGATAGCCCAAGCAAGCAACTCGACACCAAAGCGAAGAGGGTTAGATTTCCAATCATCTTTAATCCAAACAAAAATATTAAAAACTATATCATTCATTTTTTGAATTGTGATTATCCACAAATATTTGTAAAATGTGTTGAATCATTTGATTAAGTGTGATATCACGCTTGTGTGCCTCTTTTGCAATTTGCAAAAGTGTAGCATCATCTAAATCTAATTCTACTAAGATTCGAGGATCAGGCACTACACCATCAAATATACAATTGGCTTTTTCTAAAAAATCATCAGCTATGTCTAGATCAATATATCTAACATCATCCCATGCAATTTTAGGATCTAATCCCCTACTTTCAAATTCTGCAATATATGAATCTTTATAAGTTTGATTAATCCAGCGATATGGTCTATGATCAGAATTATAACGAAAATCTACTGAGGCTTCGTATACTTCTTGTGTTTTTGTATTAAAGACAACGCTGGCGGTTGCATATTCACTAGCATAGTCTAATATTCTTGCATCAGGAAATGAATCCCATTGATAGTCACTACCTTCTGTTACGGTGTGACCTAGTGCTTCGTTTATCTGTTTTAAATGCATTTGGATGGTTCCTTACTATTGGTTCAAAATATTGACTATATATCAATTCCATTGTTTTGTACAACATTTTGGCATCGTCTTCTGTCATACCTGCTGTCCACGATGGATCAGTAATTTCTTTTCGAATAAGGTAATCATTTCTATGCCAGACACATAGACTATGAATTACTTCTTCCCGGTTTTTCATCTACGCTCACCGCGCAACTTTTGACATTCGGTTACAACAAAAGATGGATAATTAGTTTGAGATAGAAGTACTGGTTCACAACTAAATGTCACGGTCACGCTATCCTCTTCATAATCAGATGCAGAGAAAAATGACCATGCAGACAGTAATAACATTATTACTGATCCTGTTATTAGTACCGGCTTTAATAAGTGTATTATTAAATTCATACTTGTTCTATGTTGTAAAAATATATGTTTACACCAGCAATAACAAAGTTAATTATAGCCGCAGTATAATCATGATGGGCTAATTCAAATAACCCAGCTTGTACACAAACACCTGCAATAAAGCAACTAAGCCCATTATGATGTTTACGTAACCATTCTAAAATATTTTGCATCAGATCCTCTTGTTATAAAAGAAATTTATTATATAGTATTATAGCAAATATAACTATACTCATGCAAGTAGTTTCGGTAAACAAATACAATTTTTCCATCAGTTAATCCTAAAGTATTTTTTATTTGAATGTATTCAATGCAGGATTGAATTCTTTAATCAATTGTGTTTCACGACTATGTGCGGGTTTTTTACCTCGAACAATTTCTAATAATCCGTATGTAAATGATTCGGTACCATGAGTACGAATACTTTCACACAGACCCCAAGATTTGGTTTCTGTTTTTGCTCGTTGAATGTGCTTACGAATCCTTACATATAAGGCTTGTTTAGCTCCGCAACTAATTGCAGTCAATCCTAAATATTGTTCACCGGTAACAATATTTGTAATCACATACAATGCATGATTGCGATCTGTTCTTCGTTTGCGTTTTTGTGTCATCATGTATGTATTATACATCCAAAATGAATTATTGTCAAGCTGAAAAATGAGTACTTTCTTCTACATTAAAATGAGTACTTTCTGTGTACTCTAAAGATTCTGAAACTAATGTTCCGTTATAAATTGAAAGGTACAATTCAGCACAAGCTTTTACAGAGAAAACCATTGTTTTTCCTGTTTGTGTAATCAAAATGTAACGCATCATTGCTCCTTTTTCCTACTATAAGTGATTATAGCATAGAGACTATTTAATGTCAACCTATTTAGCTTGTTTTAGTGCTTGCATGAGGAACTTTTCTTGTTTAGATATTGCATCTAATTCCCATGGTAATTTGGCATATTCTTCTGCTGTTAACTGTTCTAGGGGTTTGTTATTATAGGGGATTCCATGCCAATAGCATGTACCATTGTGTGCTATACGTAGTATACCAGTGTGTTTTTGATGAACATGTATCAATTCATGGGTAAGTATGACAGGTAACATATCGAAAGGAAGATCATAATCTAACCCAATCCGATTAATATGATATCTATCTATTCCTCCATATACACCTGTATCTAATTTGTATAAACAAATTTCTAGCGAATCAGGTAATGAAATAATATTTGTTAATAGATTAGTAATCGATGTTATAACAAACTCATGCTTATAACTATGCTGATTATTCTCGTAAAAATATTGAATATCCACACAATTATTTTAGTTCGGTTCTTCCTTGTGTTTTAGATATTCGTAATTAACTGTATCTAAATTTTCACGGAATACAATTGCACCATTCTTTAGATGAAATCTACGTGCGATTTCGCTTTTTGGACTCAATGTGACAAATCTTGTAATACTAGGGTGTTGCTTTTGAATTTCTTTTACAGCTTGAATTAGTAATTCTTTACCTTTACCTGCTTTATAGCTCCAAATTGTGTAGAATACTGCTGTAGTAGGTACTTGAGTTGTAGTGCTTAAATCATTCACGTTTTGTGGTACAAAATCGTGAAAGCTAACACAAACCATTGCAGTTGGTTCTTGTTTTTCTTCATCAATAAGTGCCGCTACCATTCTTCCGTCACTTACTCTAAAATCTTTTGAGATTTCAGGTCGAACCGGATCATCTTTGATAAAATCAAGTAAACTATTTGACAGGTCTCGTATAAATGTTAGCATATAATTCTATTTATCAGTTGTGTATAAAATGCGTATATTATGTGTTATAAATTGTATCTAATGCTTTTTTAATAAAAAGTTCACGTTCTTTTTTTGTTTTAGCTCCAAGCATTGTGATATTATAATCTTGATTTTTATGATGGACCAATATGGTGATACAAAACCCTGCGGCTCTTGTAAATCCTGTTTTTATTGCAACTATTCCCTCATAACCAAAATATGTACTAGTTGGGTTACCTCGCACATACCCAATCTTTTTTCCCTTTTTAGTTTTATTAACAGTTGAAGTAACTACATTACTTGATTGAGCCGCATGTTGAACAATCGGAAAGGCACTTACCGCGCTAGTCAATAATACAATATCGGTAACAGTACTATAGTTCATTGGACTTAGTCCAGTTGGCTCAGTAAATCGAGTATTACGCATACCAAGTTCAATAGCATGAGCATTCATTACTTGAACAAAATTAGTTTTGCCGCCTGGAAAATGTTCGCTTAATGTTTGTGCTGCCAAGTTATCACTAGATATCAATGACAAATTAATCAAATCTAATCTGGTTAGTATCATACCTTTGCGAATACGAGTATGATTAGTTACTTGTTTATTTTCTACTAGTAGTGGCTCGGATAAATCTTGCTTTCCAACAAGTACGGTGTAAACTGTCATAAGCTTACTGAGGCTAGCGATACTGACTTGACTTGAATCTAGTGATCCTGAAAGTATTGTGTTGTTTGTAATATTATACACGACTGAATTACTGGCAAAAGCAAAAAACGGAAACAATAAAGATATTAAAAGTTTTATCATAATTTATTTAACTAGTATAGCATATAATTCTAGAATTGTTACTAGTTTAGGTTAAAACAGGGAAAATATTTCCCCTGTTAAAACTTTAGTTGCACTAATAATATTAATTAAAGAACGGCTGTCGTTGGAGACATGATTGTTTGCGAACGGTTCGTCTAAAGTTTATATTGTATTTATCTCAATGTCAAAAACCCAAAAGGTAGCAATATTGCTACCTTTTTGTTTGGTGGAGGCAACAGGACTCGAACCTGCCACCTGATGCTTGCAAAGCACCTGCTCTACCAGATGAGCTATACCCCCATTTTACTTAACTCGTTTTAAATAATCTCGACCAATTAAACCTTGTTCAATTTCCATCAATGCTGTAACAGAATGTTTGTTGTTTGTCTTTACTTTGGGTTTATGACCTTTAGCTAATTCTCTGGCTCTTACAGTTGCAATCAAAATTAAATCAAATTTGCTACCTATCATTTGTGCAGCTTTTTCACTACTAATTCTTGCCATTATTTTCTTTCTTGTTATTGGAGCGGGATATCGGGTTTGAACCGATGACCTAAACGTTGGCAACGTTTCGCTCTACCACTGAGCTAATCCCGCATACTGACATTTATTTAGTAGTAGTATAACACTACTAAAACTTTTGGTACATCCTGACAGATTCGAACTGCCGACCCTCTCCGTGTAAAGGAGATATTCTACCACTGAAATAAGGATGCTTATCCGCCTTGATCACTATCTTTTACTTGTGATTGTTCAATCAACTTAAATGCCTCATCTTCATTTTCAGCATCTTGAACTGTTCTGGGATCTGGTTTATTAAAGATTTTATCCCAATTTGAATCAAACGTTTTTAAGGTAACGCTGTACGGTCTTGGACTAGAACCTTTACCGCTCACTTTCCCTGACCCTTATAAACTTTATGACTTGCTCTTTGTGTCTTATTCATTGAGCTAGTTTTAACTCTTCCACCTTGATTGGTACGTTTACTAATTACGTGCCCTTTAGTATTTCTACCTTGACCTTGTGCTGCCATATTATGCCGTCCTTTGAACTAAATGATAACCAAATTGAGTTTGTACTGGATTGCTTAAGCTACCTACATCTAATCCAAATGCCGCATCTTCAAATGGTTTGACCATTTGTCCACGTCCAAACATTCCCAAATCCCCGCCTGCTTGACCACTGGGACACTTACTATGTAATTTGGCTAAATCACCAAAATCTTCACCCATAGATACTTTTTCTTTTAGTGTTACAGCTTCATTCAATGAAGCGACTAAAATATGTCTTGCTCTTACTTGTTCCATTGTTATTCCTTTAATTGTTTGTGGTCTCGGATGAGGGATTTGAACTCTCAGTCTCCTGGTCCCAAACCAGGCGCGATAACCAGATTACGCTAATCCGAGATTATTTGGTTGCAAGGGCAGGATTCGCACCTGCGATCGATTCGCACCTGCGATCTCCAGCTTATGAGACTGGCGAGGACGACTAGACTCCTCTACCCTGCGATAATAATTATAACAAAATTGCTGTATGCTGTCAAAGTATTTGGTAACATACAGAAACGAAAACACCGAGATAACTCGGTGTTCATAGTTTAATACGATTAAGTATTGATTAAGATACTTTTTCGTAACGAACTGATAGGCCTTTAGATAAATCAAAAGCATTTAACAAACCAGATGCTTTGTCAGCTTCGATTTGTGGATAAATGAAACCTGGTTGATATGTATCACCATCAATCGTAATTGACTTGTATAGTTGTTCATTGATATAGACGTTAAGTTGCATAGTACAATCTCCTGTTATTGTTGTATACTATATTTATGCTAATGAACAGATAATAGTAGATTAGACTACTAAAAACATTTGGTGCGAGTACCCGGGGTCGAACCGGGATGCCGTTTTAAGGCGGCAGATTTTAAGTCTGCTGAGTATACCTGTTTCTCCATACTCGCAATCACAAAACAATTATATCACTTTTACGATTAATTGTCAACACATATTTAATAAATAATAGCATGTTATTAAATTTTCTACAAAACCGATATACCGCTAAATGGTGGGATGATAAACCATTAGAAACGGACAAACTCGATGCTATCATTGAATGTGCATATCTTGCACCAAGTAAGCAGGGCAAGTATGATTATGAAATCATGGTTATTACAAATAGTGCTGAGGGTAAAGAATTTAAACAATGGCTTTATTGGGATAATACTGCATGTTTAGATAAAATCAGGGGTAAAGAAGGACTAGGTTTACAGAGATATAACGGACAGGTATTAGCCCCTGTTGTAATGATTTGGTTGGCCCATCAATTTGAACAACCCTTAAATGGCTATGAAGAAAATGAATTCTTACGTACCAACAATGATTGTATCGTTAGTGCAACAATGGCAATGTGTCAAGCTGAAGAATTAGGAGTCAATACTGGATTCTGTGGCTGTATAGGTGGTCGTGAGATAGCTGATAAGCTAAATAAACCCAATTCAACTGCGGTAATATCTATGGGTTTTGGATATGCAACCAGTGACAATATAGGCATGAGAAAAGTATACGATATTGATAACAACCTTAAGGGATTTGATATTTCAAATTTGAACGCAAACAATAGAGATATATCTAGTAGAAAAAATAGACCACTATCAGAATCAATGATAAATTATATATAGGAATGTATATATGTCATCACAAATTGTCCCACCCGGAATCAGCGGAAGACCTGCAAGTTATACAGGTAATGTTGATTCAGAAACATTATCAAACGAATTGGCTTTACTCAATCTTGGCCCATTTGAACCATTGAATATTTGGATTAATCTTGGTGAATACTTACAAGAAATAAAACAATTTGATCATGACTGGGTCGATTATCTACCTCGTACAGATCGCCCCAATAATCGCAAAGCACTAACACTTACTAACTTACCAGGTAAAACTCATACTGATGTACCAAGTCTAGCACAAGCAAGCTATCAAGCTGGGCGTAGATTAAGTGAATTAGAATTTAATGAACCAACTGATGTCTATCGTGCTTGTAATAGTTTACACTCATTCTTAGACGATTGGCAACCATTAGGAAGAACATTTATAGTAAGATGCGATACAGGAGGATATTTTGTTCCGCATCGTGATCATCCAAGTATGCCACGTGAATGTTTTAGATTGATTGTGTTCTTAAACAATGTGGGTCCACTACAATATGATTGGTTAATGGATGACAGAAAAATATATATACAACCCGGACAAGTATATTATGTTAATACTAGAATGACCCATCGTACAATAAGTTGGGTTGATAATAGTCAACACTTAATCTTAAATATTCCATTTACTACAATTAATGTAGCAAAAGTAATCAGTGGTCTAGCACATACTCACTAAATGAATTTTTTATACCTGCTTTAGAGTAGACATCTTTTCATCATACTCTTCTTGGTAGTATTTGATAATATGATTAATCTGCTCTACGCAAAAATCATAATTGGTAATATATTTTGCCTTATTTAAACTATTTTGCTTTTTCATATCATGCTGTGATTTATCAAAATACTCTTCAGGCAGGGTATCATATGTGACGAGAGTAGCACCTTCAGGAAAAAATCGTAAGAATGAATCGACTATTAGGTGTAGGGCAGAAAAATATTCGTTGCCAATAGTTATTGGTTTGGGTTCAATCTCATCTTCAAATATATATCCAAAATTATAGCTAATAATATATGATAAGCATACTTCTTTTAAATCCCGAACACATACAAAAATATCATGGCTATTGTTCTTTATTACTTGTGTATACCAACGTCTTGCCGGCATACAAAATCTTAAACTAGTCCCAAAAAATTTAACTGCTGTGTCAGGTTCATTAAAAGAATCAAACATGGTGTTCCAATATTGCTTATCAATATTATTAAAGTAACTAGCAATAAGCGGGGTGCGTCCAAATAATTTCCATCGATCAAAGGTCTCATTATACTTTTTTTCTCTTTTGCATGATCGTAGAATTACCGTACTTTGTGATCTTGGCATGCCATAAATAATTATTGGTTTCATTTAGTTTGATACACATCCACTAAATTCTTAATAGCATATTCTTTATACATATCATAACTGTTAGACAATAACTTGAGATGTTTTTCTTCATCAAGAAATCCTCTCACATAAATTGTTCTTCTTCCAAGATCTTCTTTTATTCTGTGTTTTGTTCCAGTTGCATTTAAAACATAACAGCATGGGATTTGAGGGGCGCGGGCAGTAACCCATTCATATCCATTAAAAACTTCAATAGCATCAGTAGCACCACTAATAACAAACCTATAACCAGAAGGTTCATTTAATCTAATATGAGATAATTCATTTTCATGTAACTTCATTTCTGGATGTACATCTACATGTTCCTTTACTATACTTTTTTGTTCTTTATATGTTAGTACGGTAATTTTTGTGAAGGGTAGTTGCTCTAATATAAGATTAAATTTATTTTTAATAACTGTATCATCTGTAATTACTGACGAATTCCAATATGGGTTAAAGGCTGTTAATTGTATCGAATTGTCAAACTGGGTAAAATCAAAACCAGTCAAGTTTATATCAATGGGAAGGAATAAAATATCTGTCATGATAACTCTACAATAGTTTTAAACTTTATAGTCATTGTTAATCGATATCCGTCAAACTCTGGATTAGTCCATACACCATGTGGAATGGTTGGGTCAAATATTACAGGTTGGGTTAGTTCTAATTGATCTATTTGCACAGCAGATTCTGGATTTAATATCAAATTATATACATCACCTTTGGCACCAACTTTTGTTACTATATTATTTTTATCGACATTAAAAAATTTTGTATAAGATCCTTGACAATTACGTACAGGCCACAGCATTCGGGGGTGCCTATCAGAATCTATATGTATAGGTAAATTTACATGCGGATTGATTTTTATAATTGTTATTCGTTCAGCTTCTAGATCAAAATTGTGCAGTACGGTTTGTATTTCAGGAATCAATTCTAACATTTCATTAGTATTAACCCTATTCCAAGAACCAAACTCCGCAGGTGATGTTATTACATCAGTTTTGGACACGATATAATCATATATCTTATCAGATATTAATTCATAACCGGGAATGTCAATAAATTTATAAATCATAATCGTGTAAAAATACTAATACCTAGTTTATGCGTAATACCCTGTTGTCGGAAATCACTTGCACAATGCAACCGAATACTATCAAATATTAGCGCACTTGTAGGTTTCCACTTTAATGTCCCCCATAAGGTTAAACCCTTTAACCATTGAGGTTTTAAATGTGTAAAGTATTTAGTCCTAGTGGATTCATCAATAATCATTTGGTCACTTATACCATCTACATCTGTATAGTCATATATTTGTTTATTATAAAATGTAGGTATATCTGTATCTTCATTAAAGAACTTTGCAGGGCCATGAAAATAAAATTGATCAAAGAAACATAAATCAGGTATGCTGTCTGATCCATATGTTTTCAACGGAATAGTTATACCCTTATATACACCAACTGGCAACTGATATGAATCATCATTATGTATAATATGTGGATAGTTTGTAGAGAAAAAGAATCCAGCAGTTATATCAAATTGACCAAGTTCTTTTTTTAACTTTTCAATAATATCAGATATAACAGTATCTTGTAAATAATCTTTAATGTCTAACGTTATTGGACCTGTATTTTTATATATAGTATTGGGTTCTGTTTTTTGTGATTCAAACAGTTTTACAAGATAATTAACTTGATCTAATGTTATAAAATCATTTATACAGTATGGATCAGTTATCCTACTTTTAATTAAGTTTATATCTTCACGTGTACGCATATGAGTTATTTTACAAAAGCTTGAAAATAATAAGTAGTAGGTACAATTGCATACCAACTTCTAACAACACTAACACCACCCTGAGGTTGCCATCCTTCACTTAACAATTCTGCTACTTGTTTATGAAATTCTTCAAATGTTGCGTTAATAACTTGATATTCTTTTACTATCATAATATTTTTTGGTGCGTCTGGTCAGACTCGAACTGACACGCCTTTCGGCACTGGCTTCTAAGACCAGCGTGGCTACCAATTACACCACAGACGCTTTAACTTTGGAGCGGGGTAGGAGAATCGAACTCCCGACTTTAGCTTGGAAGGCTAAGGTAATACCATTTTACGAACCCCGCAATAAATACTATTATCATGTATACTTATAGTGTAGCTACTGTTTCTGGATTATTAATCCATTTGTCAATGGCTACACCCAACCTTTGTTATATCATTATTCATGACCTGTATACACATGAATTCAGTATGAAATATTTTACTAACCAAGAGTCAGCTTTAACATTCATACGTTTACTAAATTAATTGGTGCGGTGTGTTGGGAACGATCCAACGGCCAAGACCTTATGAGGGTCCTGCTCTACCACTGAGCTAACACCGCACTATATCTCTATTATATAGCACTTGTTATACAATGTCAAAAGTTTTGGTACCCGATGGTGGCTTTGAACCACCGACCCACACCTTATCAAGATGTTGCTCTACCCCTGAGCTAATCGGGTGCATAAATACTGTATGGAACATGATGACAACCCCGGTGTGCGATGTTTATATGAAACTTTTTCTAAAGATACATATAAGCCGGATAGCAATTGGTGTCTTGCCAGTGAATTCAAATTAGATCCCAAACTATACAAAAATCAATTTAAAGACATTGTAATACCAAAGATTGATCCCACAAAAGAATAAGTTAATATTCTTAAGTGGGACCGTTACCATTCTTAAACCCTACAACACCACCTTCTTCTTCAATGCGTTTGATAACATCTTCAAATAAGATAGGTGTAAAGTCTGTTTGTTCAACACAAACACAATGATAGCGAACATCTATCATTGGTTCACGATGGCCAAATGGGTCATTCATCATTACACGGTTACTATGTGTGTGACCATGAATGTTAACTCCAAATCTACCTAAACTTTCTGGATGTAATGGGATGTGACTAAGAATCATTCCATTCATTACATGATATGCACGTAATTCACGAAAATATTCTCTATAGTCTTCATCTTTGAAAATATCGTGATTTCCTCTGATAAGAACTTTATCACCGTTCAATCTACGCATGATACCAAGACTTTTACGATTGATAACCACATCTCCCAAATGATATACTTTATCAGTTGGCTTTACACGTTCATTCCAACGCTTGACCATTTCTTCATCCATTTCTTCTGGAGTATCCCATGGTCTAAGTTTTGTAACACCATCATTTTGTGTAAAGTGACATACACCTTTGTGTCCAAAATGGGTATCTGATACTAAAAATACACTAGGCATATACAATCTCCTTAAATCTTTCTACTTTACCATATAGAAATATACTATTGTTACACCAAACAGTTTGGGCTTACCACTGCTATAATATGTTTTTATATGGTAGGACGTACCAGATTCGAACTGGTTACCAATAGATTAAAAGTCTACTGCTCTACCAAATGAGCTAACGTCCCTTATATGTATTAAAATTGATTTTAAGTGCCAATTCTAAGTCATACAAGGGAGCTTAGAATGACACTATCTCTTACCTCGTTTCATGTCATTTCCTTTTAAAGTTTCAATACTAGTATTATATAACAATATGGATTTATTGTCAAATTTTACTTAGTGCCAATTATCATATATCGTGTAAAATCCCATTCAGGGTACTTAAAATACAACGATCCGCTATAGGCAATATCTGTTAGGGGATATTGTTCTATAAATTCTTCTACACTATTTGTTTCAACAACATGGTCATCATGATCCATATTGTTTCCTTGCAAGATTACTCTTGTGCCCGGCTTGATGTTATCAAACCAATGCATTGTTTCAAAATGTTCTGTGCTTGTATTAATAATCAAGTCTGGTTCACTATGGATCAATGTATTACAATCATGTGTATATGCTTTGAATTTCCATTCTTTGAATACATAATTTGCATTAATCATGTCAGCAATGGACTGACATTCTGGATCAAGATCATAACTTTCAATACGATCTACTTGAAATTTTTCTCTTGTCAATAGCAAGAATGCGGTTACAGCATACCAACCACCATACAAATGTGTTAGCTTACTAGACCATCCTAAGTTTTCAAGTTCTCGGCACAGCCATAACTTGCTATCTATTTGTCCGTTTGTGAATGAATCAATATTAAACATTTTGTTTCCTAAATTTGGAACAACGGGTGAGATTTGCACTCACGACTTTACGGATTTGCAATCCGTTGCATTTGACTACTCTGCCACCGTTGCATTATACTATATTATATATATTATATAAGTCTTTTTTAAAGATTTGTGCCCAAGCATAGTGCATTTCTGGTCCAGTATGAGCAGTATATCTTTTAAGTAAAGGATCATATCTACGATCTCGGCCCAGATCATCTGCAAGCAACTGAGATATATTACACATTTTTGCTTCTGCCCGGGACCAAGTATAATGCAATACATTACACCGCCACATTGCAGTTACAGATTTTATAGCATATTTATAAAATTGATCACTTTGATGGGGATGCATACACCATTGAAACCCTAAACTATTTTCTATTACATTACCCCAAACACCACGATGCTGTACACGATTATTACTGCTAAATTCAACCACACGACTTGAACTGGGCCATATATAAATCACACCTTTAGGTTTAATATTATTTTCAACAAGTATTGAAGTATTAGCCCACAAGTACATGGCTGATGCTGCGTCTTGAGATAGGTTAATTACTGATTGATTTGTTAAATCAGCTAACAGTTTAGCACATGTTTGTGAATCATCAACACCTGTACCAAACGCAGTTGAATCGCCGATTACAAGAATTGAATTATTCCAATCGATAGTTTCAAACTCTGCACATCTAAATCCTTGACTATTAAGAGTGTATGTGACTTTTTCATTTCGCCATCGCCAATCTGATGGCATATTTTTTAGATTATCATTGAACAATGATTCTGTATCTATACCCATAAAAGAATATGTTCCGCCCGGATATTGAGATAATAATTGCATGATTGTATTTATTAAATGCTCTGCATCCCCCGGCGGTAATTATAGTACTAATGGACTCAGAGGACGTCTGTTTTACCAGACACTCATACCACGTACCTTCCACCCGCTTCCCGACAGGGACCGCTCTCGTGTTGCTAACGCTGGTCAGGCTGAACCAGAACCGCCCGTAGTTGTCACACTACTTCTCATCGTGCGGGTCCACACTATCCGTTGACAACGGAACGTTAGTTTGCTAAAAGTATTATCACTTGTTCTACTACAGCGATATCTACATGTAGCCGATTTGCAATTTCAATTGCATCCAAATGTCTTTCTAACAATTCTCTTACTTGTGCTATCATCGTTGGTATCATACAATTCTCCAAGTGTATGTATATATAACGCGGTAGCTTGCTATTTAGATGACATTGCCAAATTCTTTCGGGAGAATCTGATTTGGCGTCCCACCAGGGACTCGAACCCCGACGAATGGTTTTGGAGACCACTATGCTGCCATTACATCAGCGAGACATTTTATTTGGCGGAAGCGGTGAGATTCGAACTCACGGAGGTATTACTACCTCGCCGGGTTAGTAATCCGGTGCCTTCGGCCACTCGGCCACGCTTCCTTGTACTAGTCTATTTAATCAATAGATTGCTATTGGTGGAGAATACTGGGATCGAACCAGTCGTGACCAAAGTCGGAGGAGTTACAGTCCCCTGCCACACCATTGCGGCGGATTCTCCATTGTTTGGTAGAGCTAACGAGATTCGAACTCGTGTACCCGCCGTGAAAGGGCGGTGTCCTAGGCCTCTAGACGATAGCTCCGTATAATATAGTATCGGCTGTTCCCACTGATAGGTTGTCATTTAACTTGAGCTTTCTTTGCTAGCTTATATCTCAAGCACCGAAAAAGGGCGCCCCAGTAGGAGTCTCACCTACGCACTGCCCTGAGTTGCGAACTCAGCGTGGATTCCCGGGCATAAACTTGGCGCACCGTAGGGAATTCGAATCCCTGATCTCTTGCGTGACAGGCAAGCGTATTAGGCCAACTATACTAACGGTGCATATAATCATTGTTAAGTGCTATCGTGCAAATTTAGTCGTGAAGTAGCTAACTTGACAAAGCCGATGCAGTTATATCAGGATCCGCCTCCGGCCGATGGGACCCGAATAGTTGATACGTCTATCAACGATACCCTGATAACACTTAACAATGATGATGATACTATATTAAAATATACTTGAGGAATTCTGTGCTATCCGATTGGTCTGTCTCCAATAACTAGATGCCGTCATCATTACTTCCTAAATACTCTGTCGCTTTGTTCCGGGGTAGTTCATACCGCTTTTTCAGTATGCCCCTGCTTCATGCCCTGCGATACCAGGCACCCATCGATGCACTTCCATCTCTCGCATTGCCTAACAGTTTAGGTAACCTCTAATACATTTTAATATAGCCTCTACTATGTTAAAATGCGCTTACATTGAGAGTCTGTCCCTTCGTTTTTAGCATAGAAACTTTCTATGCGTATGTTATGAGCGTATCAACAACTCGCCGGGCGGCATTTACAGCATACAGATTTCCGTTATCACGGGCCCTCGCCGTGTAAGCACACTTTAATATAGTAGATACTATACCAATTGAATTTTTTAATGAACCTTTGAACTAAGTGCGATCTCTCAATTCATAGATGAATTATACTCTAATTCGGATTTATTGTCAAAATAGTGTGTTGTATTTTTACAACTTCTTTTTCTTCAACAAACCTGAATCAATTTCTCAATTCATAGATGAATTATAACATTGAATGGATTTACCGTCAACTTAGTTTGTTGTATAAATGATACTGTGATATGAAGTAAAGAATTTGAATCTCTATAAAGAATTGATGATTGGTGCCCTTTGTCGGATTCGAACTGACCACCTACGCATTACAAGTGCGTTGCTCTACCAAATGAGCTAAAAGGGCATTTTGATTGGCTGACCTACCTGGGCTTGAACCAGGGACAAACGGATTAACAGTCCGTTGCTCTACCAACTGAGCTATAGGTCAATGTGTTTTCACATTGTATTTAAGTGATTATATGTTATACGAATATTTTTACCATTCAGAATCAGATACGTTCCAACGAACCCATATGTTTGATTTACCTGTATAGTTTTTTGTGCAATAGTAAATATAATTTTCATTTACTACTATATCACCTTGCTTATCACCTTTTTCTCCTTTTGAAGAAGTGATAACTCTTTTTCTTCTTATATTCAATGTATCGATAGATACAGAATTTGAATCTACTGATGCTACTGATAAAGATTCTTTATCGGGATCATATACTAATCCCAATCCAGCTGACTTCATTGTACCGTGTTCATCTGAATACAAAGCAAATGAACCTGCTGTGCCTGGTTGATGGATCTTTTTACTAGAAACATAAACAGTATTTTCTGCTTTAGGTTCATCTTTGGTTTTAGCAGTTTTAGATTTTACTTTTTCTACAACAACAGGAGCTTGAATTGGATTACTAGGCAAAATCATATTTTGACCAATATTACTCAATTCAGGCAATATCAATTGCATACCCGGAGTAAATTCTAATTCAGGATCAGTTTTAGTTTTTTTAACCTTAGTTTGTAGTTTTTTCATTATATTCTCTTACCAATGTGTATCTGTTATATTCCAACGAACCCAAATGTCCGTCTTACTATTATAATTTTTTGTACAATAATATAGATAATTATTATCTATGGCAATATCACCTTGTTTATCATCAGGTTCCCCGATTGAAGAGAGTACTGTTCTTTTTTGTCTAAGATTTAGTCTACCTTGATCAATCGCAACTCGTTGAATCTTATCAATAACGATTGCACAGGCACTAGTACCATCACCTTTATCGGTGAGAATTGCTAATGTTTCTTCTTTAAAATAATCAGCATGGATACTAGCAAATATAGTATTGTCATTTTTATTTAAAAAATGAACATATCTAGTAGATAAATTATTTATGGTTAAATCATTAGTATTGATACTTTTTGCCAATAAATTATCTATGTCTAAATGACCTGTACTAATACTTTTTGCCAATAAATTATCGGTTGCTATCTCTTTTGTTATAATATGATTACAATCGATATTGTCTGTATTTAAATAAGTGCTAGTTACTGTAGTTGTAGCTAATATTTCATGTTCACTATCATATTCTAATCCTAAACCAGCAGACTCGACTGTTCCATATTCATCAGCATATACAGCAAAAGTTCCGGGGTGACCCGGTTTATTAGTTTTTTTACTAGAAATATAAAAAGTATTATCTACTTTAGATACTTCAGTATCAAACAACCCAACAATTTCTATGTTTTTATCTAATGTTTCTGAAACATCTGAATCCATTACATACTCTTATAATCTATATCATTAGTTACTAGTAAATCTCTAGATTCACGAAGTAATTCCAAAACACGATTAATCTCGGCTGGTGTTACTGCACCATGTTTGGATTCATATGAATCTATGAGCTGTGCTAATCCAACTAATATAGTAAGTGACCTGTCATTAAATGTTGATGTTATCATTATTGTTTTCCTTTTGAGTTAATAGCCTATTTCTTATTTTTACAAGCTCATTATATATATTTAATCCAATTTTCTCACATGAAGAACTATGTAGGTGAAATGGACTATATCCATATGGATGATCATAATCTAAGAAAACTCCCTCGGTTACCGAAACTACCGGAAGTTCTGTTTTATACCATTTTCTAAACTTATTTAATAATAAATTTGTTGCTCGTTGAGCATATGTATGGTCTAATGGATCTTGCATAATCTTACTAGGTTTATAAAAGGGGATCGTACCATTTAATGGTATCTTTATCTTTTCAATGTCTGCTGTGGTTCCCAATGCTAAATTTGTCACATGTGTTTTAACTAAAACTACCCTATCTTGAAATATCTCATATATATCTCTAGCAAAATCTTGCAAAACATCATATGTTTCGTTCAATGATTGTTCATTGTCGAAGGACACGATATATTCATCTTTTGTTATGTATTCTTTGTATAACCAATGCAGTTGATCTTTATCATCATGGATTCTAGCATCAGGTATAGGAATAATAGTAAATGTTTCTGCCTTAGCTTTTATTTTTGTATATAATTCTGAACTTAGATTCATTATTAATATGTCATTAGGGCCTGCATTTTCCTTAAAATATTTAATATAGGGAAACTTTACAATTTCTTTATATAAAGCATAATGATATCTTCTGACATTTTTTGTTTTTGTTAAAGTATCATGCACCCTATTTGCCAATTCATTTGGTTTAGTATATAGTGACAACATACTAGTTGAGAATGGAGGAACATGGCATGTTTCAAAATTTAACGAATCTCTCCCTGTTCTTATTAATTCTCTGCTAAATTCGTTTGAAATCATATCTATTTTTACAGATGCATGTAGGTCACATGCACCAAATACAAATAATTTTGGGCTAGTATCTTTAAATATCATACCAAAACCTTATCTTTCATTTTAATTAATTCTTTATGGATATTCAACCCCAATTGATAATTTGATATCATATGCAAATGAAAAGGTGCATATCCTAGGGGATGGTTAACATCGACAAATACAGGCCCGTCAAGTGATACGACAGGTATATCTTGTTTATACCATAACTTAAATTTATTAACAAATAAATTCATAAGCCGAACTGCATACGTATGGTCTGCAGGATCATGCATAATCTTGCTTGTTTTATAAAAAGGCACTGTACCTTCTAATGGTACTTGTATCTTTTCAACTTTATTAAATTTTAGCAATGCTAGATCGGTCATATGTGTTCGCACAATTATTACTCTATCTTGAAATATTTCGTAAATATCTCTGGCAAAATCTTTTAATAACAAATATGTATTATTAACTGATTCTTCATCATCAAAAGGCACTTGATATGCTTCTTTTGTTAAGTATTCTTTATATAACCAATGTAGTGGATCATCTGGGTTATTGACATTTGAATCTGATAAGATTGGAATCGCTGTAAAAATCTCAGATTTAACTTGGATTTTAGTGTATAGTTCTGAACTTAAATTCATTACTAATATATCATTGGGTCCAGCTGATTCAGCAAAGTATTTTAAATATGAAAACTTTAAAATTTCTCTGTTTAATTCAAAGTGATATTTTTTTAAAGTTAAGTTATTGTACAATGAATCATGCACTCTATTAGCAATAGCATTCGGTGCAGTATACATAGATAGCATACTAGTTGAGAACTTTGGTTTAACTCCAATAGAAAAATCTATATGATCTATTTCACTTAATCCTTTTGGCATTGCATCAATAACAAAATCTTTTCTAATCGTATCGATATTGACTGCTTGATATAGGTCACATGCACCAAATAAAAATATTTTTGGTTTGGCAGGGGGCGAGAGTATTAAATCCATAAAAATATTTATGAGTTTAATAGTCTCAGCTAATTTAATAATATACGTGAATGTTTTGGAACGCCCGAAAGCAAGTATTCCATTTGATCTGCTAGTATGTGTCTATTTTGCAATATCATATTTTCAAAATGTGATGGTACATAAGGAAGATATAGTAATTCCATTTTGCATTCTTTAAGTGTATAATCACTTTTTTTACTGTTGCACTCACGGCAGGCGGTAACTACATTCATCC
>Ga0114959_10001730_pt1 | contig 18662 bp, 14 predicted proteins | sample C_130625_EF_Meta_FD_87317 | JGI IMG/M metagenome (GOLD analysis project Ga0114959, IMG submission 87317) | Freshwater microbial communities from Lake Croche, Canada to study carbon cycling - C_130625_EF_MetaG | ecosystem: Environmental > Aquatic > Freshwater > Lake | place: Lake Croche, Canada...
CCTCGCCCAATGCGGCCTCGACGGCCTGTCCGTCGACACGCCGATCTCGGTCAACGGCAAGCCCCACACCCTCCGCGATCTCCTCTCCCAGGCTCAGGCCGACATCCGCCCAGGGGCTGAGGCGACCTGGACACTCATGGCCCTCTCCGCCTGGCTCCCTCCGGAGAGCTCGTGGACCGCGAGCGACGGCCGGACATGGACGATCGAGGATGTCGTGGCGATGGAGGCGGCTGCCGACATCGACGGCGCCGCCTGTGGCGGATGCCATCGGCTCTTCGGCCTCGTGCAGGCCCTCGCTGCCCACCGGGCCGGCGCCGCCGGCAGCGAGCGCGGCGGCTGGGCCGACGCGGAGGCGAGGATCGAGGCGTGCATCGAGATCGCCCGCCGCCACCAGCAGCCCGACGGCAGCTTCTCCGTCCACTTCTTCGAGCGCCCCGGCACCTCCGCCGACGTCTTTGCCCGCCTCGGCGCCACCGGGCACATCTTCGAGTTCCTCGTCGCGGCCCTCGATGACGAGCGGCTCGCCGAACCGTGGGTGACGCGCGCAGCCACGAGGCTCGTCACGCTCCTGGAACAGACCGCCGATGTCGACGTCGAGTGCGGCGCGCTCTACCACGCCGTCCACGGCCTGCGGCTCTACCGAGAGCGGGTCTGCGATCTGCCCGCCGTGCCGTGATCGGTGAACCGGCCGCCGCGCCTTGGGTCAGCCCCCGGCACGAACGGCGGCGAGCTCGGCGGCGACGGCGGCGACGAGCACCGGCACGTCGCCATGCCAGTCGATGACGGTGCTCTGCTGCGATTGCATCCGCTTGCACTGCGCCGTGCCGGCGGTGAACTCGTCGCTGCCGATGACGAGCGCCAGCGGAAAGCCCTTCTTCGAGGCGACCTTGAGCTGTTGACCGACCCGCTTCGGCTCAGCGGCCATCTCCACCGCGATCCCCGCCCTCCGCAGGGCCGCGGCGATTCGCAGGTAATCCCCGCGGTGGGCCTCGTCGAAGTAGACGAGGAAGACATCGGCGGCGGTCTCGCGGGTTTCCAGCCGGCCGAGTTCCTCGAGCCCCGCAAGCAATCGATCGATCCCGAGCGACGCCCCGATCCCCGGCAGGTGCTGCTTCGTGTAGAGCCCGGCGAGATTGTCGTAGCGGCCGCCGGAGCAGATGCTCCCCAGCGCCGGCAGCTCGTCGAGGAAGCTCTCGAGCACGAGGCCGGTGTAATAGTCGAGGCCGCGGGCAATCGAGGGATCGATGACGATCCTTCCGGCAGGCACCCCCGCTTGGGCCGCGCCGTCGAGGAGCGCCCGGAGGGCGTCGATCCCGGCCCGCCCCGGGGCCGTGCCGCCGGCGAGCGGCTCGAGCGCTGCAAGGACGGCGTCGGCCGAGCCGGAAAGCGACGCGAGCTGGAGCAGATCGGCGCTCGCCCCCGCATCGATGCCGTGACCGGCAAGCTCCGCGGCGACTCCCTCGGGGCTCACCTTGCCGAGCTTGTCGAGCGCCCGCAGCACGACGGTGGAACGGTCGGCGAGCCCGAGGCGCTCGAGGATCCCCGACAGGACCCGGCGGTCGTTGACCCGGATCGTGAAGCTTCTCAATCCGATCGCCAAGAGGAGATCGTGGACGACGAGGACGGTCTCGAGATCGGCTAGCGCGCTGGTCGTCCCGATCGTGTCGAAGTCACACTGCATGAACTCGCGATAGCGGCCGCGCTGCGTGTTCTCGCCGCGCCACACCGTCGCCATGTGGTAACGCTTGAAGGGGACGCCGAGGGTGCCGATGTGCTGGGCGGCAAAACGGGCCAGTGGAATCGTGAGATCGAACCGCATCCCCACCTCGCGGCCACCGTGGTCGGTGAAGCGATAGAGTTGCTTGTCGGTCTCTTCGCTCCCCTTGCCGGTGAGGATCTCGAGGTATTCAAGCGCCGGGGTGTCGATCGGCACAAAGCCGTAGGAGCGGTAGACGCGCCGCGCGATGTCGAGGATCCCCTCCCGGGCAAGGGCTTGGGGGGGGAGATGATCGCGGAAACCCTTGAGCGTGCGGGGCTCGATGAGGGTGCGGGATTCGATGGGCGGGCGCGGGTCGGTCACGGAGCAGGTCCCGGGGAGGAGCGGCGGAAGGCCCCGGTTATACCCCCGCACGCCACCGGCACCCACCACCCGCGGGGCGCCTTGGCACTTCGGTCGGGCGGGCCTCAGCCGGCCGGCGCCACCATCCGCCCCGCCTTCACCACGCCCCCCTGCATGACGGCGATGAAGCGGCTGCGGTCCTGGAGGACGCGGATGTCGGTCGTCGGATCGCCGTCGACGAGGAGGACGTCGGCGAGCTTGCCCGGCTGAAGAGTGCCGAGATCATGGCCCCGCCCCATGATCTCCGCGCCGGTCTTCGTAGCGCACTTGAGGACCTCGAGCGGCGAGAGCCCGACGAAGTCGACGAAGAACGACAGCTCCTTGGCGTAGTCGCCGTGGGGATTCCAGGCGAAGCCGTAATCCCCTCCCATCCCCAGCCGGCCGCCGGCCCGCAGGATCCGCCGGGCGCTCTCGGCCCCGCCGTCGAGCGTCTCCTGATGGCCGTCGATGACCCGTTGCGATAGGCCGAACTCGGGGCCGCGCTCCACGCTCACCTTCTCGAAGTAGAGCGCCGGCACGCAGGGGACGTCGCGGGCGAGGAGGAGCTCGAGCCCCTCGTCGTCGATGAACGTGCCATGCTCGATCGCGTCGTAGCCCGCCTTGAGGGCATTGGTGATCCCTTCGGTGGCCCGGCAGTGGCCGGTGACCTTGAGGCCATGGTTGTGGGCCGTCGCCACCACCGCCCGCATCTCCTCGAAGGTCATGCAGAGGGTGTGGTGGTCGTTGACGTCGGGGGCGGCGGCGTCACCGGTGGGGTAGGTCTTGACCCATTCGACGCCATCCTTAACGAGCTTCCGAACCGCGGCACGGGCCTCGTCGGGGCCGTTGACGAGGAGCACGAGCCCCTCCATGCCGATGCGGCGGAAGTCGGGATTCCAATCCATCAGCCCGCCGACGCCACAGATCTCGCGGCCGCTGGCGACGAGCCGAGGGCCGGTCACGAGGTCGTTCTCGAGGGCCTTCTTCAGCCAGACGTCGATGTTGAACAAGCTCCCGCCGCTGCGGGCCGCCGTGTAGCCGCACTGGAGGGCCAGCCGGGCGTTGGCGGCGGCGAGGAGCGTGACGTATTCGACCGGATACTTGATGTCGAGATCCTCAAGGGCCGCGACGTCGAAGTAGGTGGCATGGAAGTGGGCCTCGACGAGGCCTGGCATGATCGTCCCGCCACCGACGTCGATCCGCCGCGCGCCTTGGGGCTGCGCGGGCATCGCCGCCTCCGGGCCGGCGTAGGCCACGACGCCGTCGCTGATCACGAGCGCCGCGTCAGCCACCGCCGCGGCCCCCGTGCCGTCGAACAACCGGCCGCCACGGATCACCGTCGTGCCTGTTTCGTGCCGCATGTCTTTCCTTCCAAAAAGTCGCCGTGCCACACACGAGGCCGCGGGATGCGTCGCCCCCCCGCGAAGAGCCTACGGCTTCATCGCCGCATCGCCAAACGGGAGCGATTCGAGGAACGGGATCACGAAGCGTGGCATGAGGTCGGGCTGTTGGCCGACGGCGTTGTGGCCGATCCCCGGAAGATCGATCGGCGTGACATCGGCAAGCCTGTCGCAGAGCGCGCGGAAGTCGCCGTCGGGGAGCATGCCGCCGCGCGTCGGATCGGCCCGGAGCAGAAGCACCGGGGAGGTGACCCGGCGGAGCGTCGCCTCCCAATCGATCCCGTCGAGCCAGGCATTGGCCAGGAGCGGGAGCATCGTCGCCGGGTCGAGGCCCTTCAGACACGACGCCGTGAACCGGACATTCGCCGGATCGCGCGTGGCGCCGAACGTCGTCGTGGGCATCCCGGGGGCGCCCGGAAGGGGGGCCGCCGAGAGCTTTCGGGCCAGATCGCCGACGGAGAGCGTGCTCCCGGCATGGTCGCGGTAGAGCGCGAACACCGCCGCATAGGGGCTGCGATCGACCGCGGTGAGAAAGCTCGGCCCGGGCGGATCTTCGAGGACGATTGCCGCAACCGCATCGGGGCAGGCCGCGGCGGTGAGCATGGCGACGAGGGCTCCGAGGGAGTGGCCGTAGAGGACAGGCCTATCGAGGCTTCCGACGACCCGCACGGCATCGGCCGCGTAGTCGCGGACGAAATACCCTCCCCCCCGCTCCGACTCGCCATGCCCGCGGTGATCGTAGGCCCGGACGCAAAACCGGGGCATCAGCCAGGGGAGGAGCGGGGCGAACGTCGCTCGGCGGCGCGACACGCCATGAAGGAGAAGGAGCGGGGGCTGTGCGGTGTTTCCCGACGTCCATCCCGCCAGCGCGACACCGTCACCGTGAAACGTCGTCGACGTGAGCATGGGAAACATGGTGTCGTTGCCAGACGTCATCCGAGGATGGCGAGCGGATTGGGGCGGGGCCCCCGGATCGACTTGCCGCGGTTCTTCTTCCGCCGACCCTCTCCCACCTCGAGGCCCCCCGGGCCCAGCACAGCATCCATGTACTCCTCGACCTGCTCGGCGGTCTCGAAGTACTGGTCGTACACCCAGTCGTCCTCGTATTCGCAGTCCTTCGTCGTGTATTCACGGCAGATTTGCGGACGGGTCTCGTAGATTCCGCAGCGGTGATCCTCGCCGAGATGCTTGCAGACGGTGTGGACGCAGACATACCACTCGCCATCCTCGGTGAACACGGTGGCGTGGTCGTGGAGGAGGAACCAGCGGATGTATTCGAACTCCTCCCGCGTCGTCGGCGTGTCGAGCGGCAGCGCGAAGTAGCGACAGCACTTCGCCGTGCAGAACTGGCACAGCACCTGGTCGGCGGCGACGGTGTCGCGGTGCGGCTTGGGGGCGAAGATCGGCAGGAGGGTGTCGACGGCCGGCATGGATGGGCTCCGGGTGGAACTGGGGCGGAGACAATCTACGGCCCGGCCGGCGCCCCCACAACGGGCAGGGGGGCCGGGCTGTCGGCGGAATCAGCGCAGGCGGCGTGGCGTATACTCTTGACCGCTGCCCGCCAGGGCGGCGTCCCGGAAAGGAGCCGCCGACGTGCCGAAACGCTGGAGGATGCAGCCGCAGGATGCGGCGGTGGTCGCGGGACTCGAGCGGGCCGCCGGCGTGTCGCCGATCGTCGCCCGATTGCTCGCGGCGCGGGGGCTCGTCGACGCAGCCGCCGCGCGGACGTTCCTCGCCGGCACGCTGCAAGATCTCCGCGATCCCGAATTGCTCCCCGGGGTGCCTGCCGCCGCCGAGCGGATCCTCGCCGCCGCCCGCGACGGCACGCGGATCGTGATCTACGGAGATTACGACGCCGACGGCATGTGCGCCACCTCAATCCTCTTTGGCTGCCTTCAGGCCCTCGGGGCGACGCCGGAGTGGTATGTGCCCGACCGCTTCGAGGAGGGCTACGGCCTCAACGCCGAGGCGATCCGCAGCTTGGCGGCGAAGGGGGCGAAGCTCGTGATCACCGTCGACTGCGGGATCGCCAGCGCCGCTGAGGCGACGGTGGCCCGCGAGCTCGGGATCGATTTGATCATCACCGACCACCACAGCTTCGGGCCCGCCCTCCCCGAGGCGACGGTGCTCGTTCATCCCCGGCTCCCCGGAGGCGGCTATCCCTTCGGCGACCTGTGTGGCGCGGCAGTGGCCTTCAAGCTCGCCTGGGCAATCGCCACGCGAGCCAGTGGCGCCAAGCAGGTGACGCCGCGGCTGCGGGAGATGCTCCTCCGCGCCGTCGGCCTGGCGACGCTCGGCACCGTCGCCGACGTCATGCCCCTCCTCGACGAGAACCGAATCCTCGTCAAGCATGGCCTCGAGTGCCTCCGCCTCCGCGGCGGCGCCGGGATCGTGCGGCTGATGGAGCTGGCCAAGCTCCAGGAGAAGTCGGCGCTCGAGAGCGAGGATGTCGCCTTCCGGCTGGCGCCGCGGCTCAACGCCGCCGGGCGGCTCGGCCAGGCCGGCCTGGCGATCGAGATGCTCACCACGGCCGACGAGGCCCGCGCGATCCAGTTGGCCGATGTGATCCATGGCTTCAACGAGCAGCGTGACACTCTCGAGCGGAGCATCCTCCTGGCCGCCACGAAGCAGGCCACTCACGACTTCGATCCGGTCGCCGCGCCGGCGCTGGTCCTCGCTGGCCGTGGGTGGCACCCCGGCGTGGTCGGGATCGTCGCCGGCCGGCTTGCCGAGCGCTACCACCGCCCGGTCGTCGTCATCGCCCAGGACGAGCATCAGGGGCGTCCGGCGACGGGGAGCTTGCGGAGCGTGCCCGGCTTCGACGTTCTCGCCCCGCTCCAGGCCTGCCGCTCCCACCTCCTCACCTGCGGCGGCCATGCGGCAGCGGCGGGATTGAGGATCGAGGACGGCGCCATCGAAGCCTTTCGGGAAGCCTTCCTCGCCGCGGTGGCGGCGCGGATGCCGGAGGAGCTGCGGCTGGCCCAGGTGGCGATCGACGGCGAGGCGACGATTGCCAGCCTGTCGCTCGACACCGTCGGCCAGATCGAGAAGCTCGCCCCGTTCGGCCAGGGGAATCGCCGTCCGGTCCTCTGTGCCTCTGCCGTGCGGCTCACCGAAGCGCCGCGGGTGATCGGCGCGGGGGGCCGACATGTCGCCATGACCCTCATCCAGCATGGCGTGAAGATCCGCGCCGTCGCCTGGGGGGCCGCCGAGTGGCTCCCTCATCTGCCCTCGCCCGGCCAATCGTTCCATGTCGCCTTCCGACCGAAGATCAACGAGTTTCGTGGCCGCCGCACGGCGGAGATGGAAGTCGTCGATTGGAGGCCCGATGGCCCCGACATCACCAAAGAGCTTCCGCCGCTGATCGCCCCTGTCTCCAGTTCATCCGATGCCTGACAGCCGTTTCACGGCTCATCCGCTTGCCCGATCCAGCCCCTCCGTTTCCAGAGCCCCAGAGGATTTCTCCATGGTCATCGCCTCGCGCCGTCGCCTTCTAAGTGCCATCGGGCTTTCCATCTCTGGGGCTGTGGCCTGCCTGATGCTGACGATGTCCCCGGGCCGGGCCGACGATTGGCCGCAGTGGCGTGGCTCGGAGCGTGACGGGCAGTGGCGCGAGACCGGCATCCGTGCCGCCCTCCCTATCGACGGGCTTCCTGCTCGCTGGCGGGCCGAGGTCGGCGGCGGGTATTCCGGCCCCGCGGTGGCCGATGGCCGCGTCTATCTCATGGATTACCTTCTTGGCGACGGCGCCGGGGGGACGGTGGCCAACAGTCCTTCGGAGCGGACTGAACTCGCCGGCCGCGAGCGGGTCCTCTGCTTCGATGCCACCGACGGCCGGCTTCTCTGGAAGCACGAATACGACTGTCCCTATGCGGTCTCGTATGCCTGTGGGCCGCGGTGCACGCCGACGGTCGTCGATGGCGTGGTCTACGCGCTCGGCGCCGAAGGAAATCTCCATGCCCTCGATGCCCTCACCGGCAAGGTCGTGTGGGCCAAGAACTTCAAGACCGACTACGGCGCCCCGACGCCGATCTGGGGCTTCTCGAGCCATCCGCTCGTCGAGGGCGACCTCGTGATCTGCATGGTGGGGGGGGAAGGGAGCGTCGTCGTGGCGTTTGACCGTCGCACCGGCAAGGAGGCGTGGCGGGCTCTCTCGGCAAGCGAGCCGGGCTACGCGCCTCCTTCGATCCTCGAGACAGCTGGCGTGCGCCACGTCCTCGTCTGGGATGCCGACACGATCACGGCCCTCGATCCCGCCACCGGGAAGACGATCTGGGCAGTGCCACTGAAGCCGGGCTACGGAATGTCGATCATGGCGCCGCAGGTGGCCGACACGTCGGCCGGCCGCGTCCTCTTTGCCAGTGGGATCGGCAACATCGGCGCGCTCTTTCAGCTCGACGACAAACTCCCCGGCGCGAAGGTCGTGTGGCGCAACCGGGCCAAGGCCTCGATCGCGAGTGCCAACAGCACGCCGATGATCGTCGGCGACACCCTCTACGGCTGCGACTGCGAGACGGGCTTCCTCACAGCCGTCGACCTGGCTACCGGCGATCGCCTCTGGGAGACGGGCGTGCCGACGCTCGGGAGCCGCCGCGGCCGCCACGGCACGGCCTTCCTCGTTCGCCAGGGGGAGCGTCACTGGCTGTTCAGCGAGACTGGCGACCTGATCCTCGCCCGGCTCACACCGAAGGGCTACGAGGAGCTTGGCCGGACGCATCTCCTCGACCCGACCGGCGAGTGCTTTGGCCGCGAGGTCGTCTGGAGCCATCCGGCATTTGCCGGGAAGGCGGTCTTCGCTCGCAACGACCGGGAGCTGGCCTGCGTGTCGCTGGCGGAGCCCGAGTGACGCGCGGCTGGCCCACCGATCCGGACTGCCATCAATCCCCCGCCGTCGCCGGGGTTTTGTGGTAGCGGATCCTCGAAGCCAGTCGCTGGCTCGGCCACTCTACGAAGAAACAGACCAGCCATGACGCCACCAACGACGCGGCGATCGCCGCCATCAGGACGACGACGCGCGAAGCGTCGTTGGTAGCGAACCGCTCGCCGATATGCAGTACGCGCTGGCCGATGATGGTGTGGAACAGATAGAGCGAATAAGAGATCGACCCCAGCCACAGGATCGGTCGCCAACCGGGCAGGACATCGAAGCCAATGATCAACGCCGTAGCAGCTGCCGCGGCGGCCGTCACCCAGCCGTCCGACCACGTCAACACCACGACCGCCGCGCCGGCGAGGGCGGCATCACCCCGGCTGCGGCGCGTGGGCGAGCGGAGGACGAATGTTTCGATGCCGAGGGCAAAGAGGGCGCCGTAACGAGCGAACAGGGTCGGCGGCACCTGGGCGAAATCCGCGCCGAGGAGCGAGACGATTGCGGCCCACCGCCACCAAGGGTTCGTCCCGATCAGCAGGGGCAGTGCCAGGGCCATGACAATGTAGAACTGAAGCTCGATCCCCAGCGTCCAGTAATTCTCGGAATACCACTGGTACCCAAGCAGGCCGCTGAGATACCCGAGGTGGGAGAGAAGGCGCCCCGGCTCGATCTGCAGCGGTTCGCCGCGGAATGTCGGCAGGCGCGAGGCGATGGCCCACAGACCGAGGTGGATCGCCAGGGAGAGGAGATACGTCGGCTCGAGCCGAACGAGCCGTTTGGCGACGAAGGTGCGGAAGTTCCGCAATCGATACCCGGCGGCCTCGAGCGAGTGCGGGAGGACGAATCCCGAGATCACGAAGAACACGGGCACGCCAAGATGACCGTAGAACGTGGCAGCCTTCATCCAGGATGAAAAGGCCGTGTCGCTGGGAAAGAGCGAATCGAGATAGACGAAGTGGTAGAGCATCACACCGAACGCGGCGAGGCCGCGGAGCGAGTCGACGCTCTGGACGCGTGACGATCGGGCCGCTCGTCCGACTCCAGACAAGGCACTCCTCAGCTCGTTCACATCAGCGGAGCCAGTCTCGGCATTCCCTGCTTTGTTGCCAACCAACGTGGCGGAGGCGAAGGGCGGCTTGTCCAAATCGTCACCGGGCTGTCAGAGGGTGTTCGATCGACCGTCCGCCGTGGAGGGCCCACCAGCCCTAGCTGGCTGTGGATAAACTGCTTGCCACCGGATACGGGGGCGCCCCCCCCCGAAAAACCTCGGCTTTCTTGGGGGTGTCGCCCCTGCAAAAAGGTTATCCATGACTTTTTTTCCCGGAAAGCTAGGGTCGCAGGTCATCGCAATCCCCCTTCCCTGTCCTGCTGGGAGGCCTCAATTCGCCGGGAAACAGTCCTTCGGAGCATCGCCGTTGCCGGCCGGGGCCAGGCAAGGTAGCCTACATCAATCTTGCGTTGCGGTGGTCCTCGTGGCCGCCGCCAGATCGGGGCGTAGCTCAGCCTGGCTAGAGCGCTACGTTCGGGACGTAGAGGTCGCACGTTCGAATCGTGTCGCCCCGACTTTCGCAATCTTCTTTTGTCCTCCGCCGCAATCTGCAGCGGTATCGTTCTCGGGCCTCCTTCGGCGGAAAGCCCCGTGCCTATGTCGGCCACTTCCGCGCTTCTCCACGTCGCCCTCCTCGCCGACGGCGTCTACCCCTACCGGCTCGGCGGGATCCAGCGGCATACGCGGATGCTGGCGCTTCACTTCGCCAAGGCTGGCGTCCGGATTTCCCTTCTCCACTCGGCCGACACCCCTGAGCTGCGGGCCAGGGCCGAGGCCCTCGACGACTTCCCCGCCGAGGCGCGCTCGAAGATCAAAAGCCTCGTCGTCGTGCCGCCGAAGGCCGGCCGCTATCCAGGCCACTACCTCCACGACTGCCAGCGGTACTCGCGCGTCCTCCTCGAACGCTACCGGGAGGAGAACGTCGGGGCCGATTTTGTCTACGCCCAGGGGCTGACCGGGATCGCCTTCGGGGCTGCCCGGCGCCGGGGGGCCACCGATCTGCCCGCTGTCGGCGTCAACCAGCACGGCTACGAGATGTTTCAGCGGGTCGCCGATCTGCGATCCTGGCTCGAGCAATTCGTCCTCCGCGGACAGGTCGTCGCCCTCGACCGCTCCGCCGACGTCGTGTTCACCTTTCCGCGGAAGATCCGCGAAATCATCGAGCGCCGCTGCCGAGTGCCGGCTGAACGCCTCGTCGAGGTCCCCAACGCCATCGACGGCAGCTGGATCGTCGCCAATCGGCCGGCGCCCTCGGCCAAGCGCCGCTTCCTCTTCATCGGCCGGCACGAACGGCGCAAGGGGGTTCCCGAGCTTCTCGAAGCGATCGCCCCGCTGCGGGCCCCGGGTGTCGAGTTTCACTTCGTCGGCCCGATCCCCGAGACGCTCAGGCTCAAGCGCGACGACGTCGTCTACCACGGCACCGTCACCGACACCGCCACCCTCCAGGGGATCCTCGATTCGAGCGACGTCCTCCTCTGCCCGAGCTTTGCCGAAGGGATGCCGACCGTTGTCCTCGAGGCGATGGCCCGGGGGCTCGCCGTGATTGCCACCGATGTCGGCGCGACGGCGGAATGGGTCGACGCCGACAACGGCGTCCTTCTCCCCTTCCCCGATGTCGGGGCGCTCCGGACCGCGATCGAACGATTCATCGGCATGCCAACTGCCGAACTCCACCAGCTGCAATCGGCCTCGATCGCCAAGGCCAGGGAATGCACCTGGGATCTCGTCACCGCCAAGACGATCACCGCGATCCAGGCCCGGATCTGACCGACCGCAGGCATGCCATCCGTGGCCCATCCGCCGATTACCCGTCGGCTCAACCGATACGGCGGCGGAGGATGACGAGCGGGTCGGCTTCGTCGCGGGCCCACTTCGCGCTCATCGGCTTGGCAAGGACGATCCCGGCAAGGAAGCCGGCGACGTGGGCCGAATAGGCTACGCCCCCGCCACCGCCGCCGGAATCGAACAGGCCACTGACGACCTGGAAGAGGAACCAGACCCCCACAGCCACGTAGCCCGGAACGTCGACCATCATCCGCAACAGGATCACGCTCACGCGGCGGTGCGGATGGAGGACGAGATAGGCCCCGAGCACACCCGAGATCGCCCCCGACGCCCCGAGGCAGGGGGTGAGCGCCGCCTCGCCCGTGGCGTTGGTGGCCACAAAGGCCAACGACGCGATGATCCCGGTGGCGAGATAGAAGAGCGTGTAGCGGACATGCCCCATGCAGTCTTCGACGTTGTCGCCGAAGAGCCACAGAAACCACATGTTCCCGAGGAGATGCATGACGCTGCCGTGCATGAAGATGCCGGTGAGGAGCGTCAGCCAGACCGGGATCGGCGTCGGGCGCAGGCCCGGCACCGACACGGAGAGCTGTTGCCCCTGAACGGCGATCTCACGGACGCTCGGCTCGGTGACGACGTCGCGGCCGGAGATGATCTCCGCCGGCACCTGGCAGTAGGCGAGCGTGAAATCTTCGTTCTCCCCCATTCCCTGGAGCACGACGAACACGAACACATTGAGGATGATCAGCGCGATCGTGACGAACGGAAACAGCGTCCGATCGGAGTTGTCGTCGGCGACGGGGAAGACCATGCATGGGCTCCGGGCTTCAGAGAGGCGATCCGGTGGCAGCTAACGACGTCACTTCGTGAACCGGTGGATCATCCGGTGGCGGTAGGTCTGGCCGGGATCGAGACGGGTGCTCGGCCAGTCGGCGTGGTGGATCGAGTCGGGATATTTCTGCGTTTCCAGGCAGAGGCCGCCGTGCTTGCCGTAGACCGTGCCCCCCTTGCCCGTGAGCGTGCCGTCGAGGTAGTTGCCGGTGTAGACCTGAACGCCGGGCTGATCGGTGAGGATCTCCATCTGCCGGCCGCTGGCGGAATCCCTGAGGATGGCCGCCGTCCGCAACACCCCATCGGGCTTCCAGCCACGGAGCACGTAGTTGTGGTCGACGCCGCCGGGATTCGTGCCGTCGGCACTCGCCGGCAGGGCGTCGATCGCGGCGGCGAGTGTCCCGGCCGGCTTGCGATCGGGGCGGAAGTCGAACGGTGTTCCCTCCACCTTGGCAAACTCGCCGGTGGGGATGCCGCCGTCGTCGACCGGGAGGTAGGTGTCGGCGTTGACGGTGAGCTGCTGCGGGCCGACGTGGCCCGACGACTGGCCGGCCATGTTCCAGTAGGAGTGATGGACCATGTTGACGATCGTCGCGGCATCGGTCGTGGCCGACAGATCGACGATCAATTCGCCAGCGGGGGTGAGCGTGTAGACGACCTTCGCGGTGAGCTTGCCGGGGTAGCCCTCCTCACCGTCGGGTGAGACGGTCGTGAGCTCGAGCGAAGGGGTGTTGCCGGCGAGATGCGGGACGGCCTTCCAGAGATGCTTGTCGAAGCCGACCTGGCCGCCGTGGAGGTGGTTAGCGCCGTTGTTGGTGGCCAGTGAATACGACTTGCCGTCGAGTTCGAAGGCTCCCTTGGCGATCCGGTTCGAGACCCGGCCGCAGGTGGCGCCGAAGTAGGGATGCCCCTTGGCATAGGGCTCCACCGAATCGAAGCCGAGGACGACATCAACGGCCGCTCCGCCGGCTTCCTTCGCCGGGACGTGGAGCGAGGTAAGGATCGCGCCGTATTCGCTGATCGTGGCCTTCCAGCCACCGGGCACTTCGAGCGTCCAGAGGTTGACGGTGCGGCCGTCAGGGAGCGTCCCGAACGGGCTGGCGACAGGCGCATGCATGACGGTCGAACTTCCCTGGGCTGGTTGCGGATCGGCGGCGGAAGCGACTCCCCCAAGGAGTACTCCCACGATCCCGGCGGCGGCAAAGACGGCGAACCTCGACATGATTTGTTTCCTCCCAACGGGCAAAGAAGGGACCACCCGGCGCGGACGCCCCCCGAAGAAAGAGCATCGTAAGCGATGGACGCCCGTCATGGCAGCGGTGCGGCAGACTCACGCCTGGGGGGGCGACTTGGCGGTCACCCGGGGCTTCGGGGCGGGGGCCCCGGCCTCGACCTCGGCCTGACGGCGGCTGATCCAGCCGTCGACGCTCCAGCTCCCACCGCCGTAGGCGATGAGGGAGATGAGGCCGCCGGCGATGGCGACGTTCTTGAGGAACTGGATCGTCTGCAACTGCCGCTGGAGCGGATCGACAAACTGCCAGAAATCGTGGAAGAAGTAGGTAGCGGCGGCAAGAAAGACCAGGAGGAAGAAGGCCCCGATCCTCGTCCAGGCTCCGATCACCAGCGACAGGCCGCCGAGGAGAAGGAGGCCGATCGCCCCAAAGAGCGCGAAGGTGGGATTTGGCACCCCTTCCGTCTTCATGTATTCGGCCGTAGCCCGGAACTGCGGGATTTTGTTCCCCACCGCGCTGGCGATGAAGATCGCCGCCAGGCTGAGCCGCGCGACCAGCACGAGGAATCCCTGCATCGCCGCTGCGAGTTGCTCCATACCGACACTCTCTCGCCGGGACTGCTGGCCATCCGGGGCCGCCACGGTGGCACCGGGGGTCGTCAAGAAGCGATGGTGGCTGGCCGGGGCCGATGGGGCAAGAGCAGATCAGCCGGGGAAAACAGGGCAACCGGGGGAAACAGCCCCTTCCACGCCCGCGGCCGGTGCGGCCCTCACGCCGGCTGGTCGCGGGTGATGCAGTGGAGCCCCCCCCGGCCCCGGACGACGACATCGAGCGGCAGCGGCTCGACCACACGGCCGGGGAAACAGGCGGCGAGCGTGTCGAGGGCCCGGCGGTCGGTCTGTTCGTGGAACACCGGCACGGCGACGAATCGATTGCCGACGTAGTAGTTGAGATGGCTCGCCGGCAGCTGCACCGCGTCGTAGGAGAAGCGCGGAGGGATGTCGATCGGGATCACCTCGAGCCTCCGCCCCTTTGCGTCGATGAGGCTTTCCAGGAGAGCGAGATTGGCCGCAAGCGACTCATGATTCGGATCGCGCCGATCGGGCTGGCGGGCGGCGACGACGACCCCCGGCCTGACGAACCGGGCGAGCTGATCGATGTGGCCGTCGGTGTCATCACCGGCCAATTCGCCCCCCGTCCACAGGACTCGGTCGACACCCAGATTCTGGCGCAGGATCTCTTCGACCCGGTCCCGCGCGACGCCGGGATTGCGCGAGTCGGTGACAACACAGCGGGCGTTGACGAGGAGCGTCCCCTCGCCGTCGGTCTCGATCGCCCCCCCTTCGAGGACGAACCCCGGGGCAAAGATCGTGCAGCCCTCCCGGGCCGCGATCGACCGGGCAACCTGCGCATCCGCGTCCCACGGGGGATACTTGCCCCCCCAGGCATTCCACTCCCAGGTCACGGCGGCCGGAGGGAGATCGGCCCCGTTCCGCGGAACGAGAAACACAGGCCCTGTGTCGCGGATCCAGGAGTCGTTGGTGGGGATGTCGACGAGCGTCACGCCGGGGGCTCCGCCGACACGGGCGCTCGCCTCGTCGAGCACCCCCCCCGTGCCGATCACGTTCACCGGTTCATGGCGGGCAAGCGCCCGGATGATCCTGGCATAAGCGCGGGGGATGTCGGCGAAGGGGCCGAGGAACGTCGCCCGCCGATGGGGCCAGGCGACCCAGGTGGCGGCATGTGGCTCCCACTCGGCAGGCAATCGGTAGCCGAGCTCTGCCGGGGTTTTTGGGTGCGTGCTGTGGCCCAGCGTGGCTGTCATGGCCTACCGCCCCCAGCGGAGCGTCAGTCCACCGTAGGCGTCGATCCGCCGGTCACGGAAGAACGGCCAGCGCGTCCGCGACCACTCGATCCGCTCGAGGTCACAGTCGACGACGACGGTCGCCGGCGCGTCGTGCGAGAGCTTGACGATCTGCTCGCCACTCGGAGCATAGACGACGCTCGCCCCCCAGAACTTCAGCGGCCCCTCATGGCCGCAGCGGTTGACAGCCACGACGAACACGCCGTTGGCGATCGCATGGCTGCGGAGCATCGTGTCCCACGATTCGTACTGCGCGGCGCGGAGCTCCTCCTCGCCGTCGAGCCAGCCAATCGCGGTCGGATAGAAGATCGCCTGGGCGCCGGCCATCGCCGTCAGCCGGGCGGCCTCGGGATACCACTGATCCCAGCAGACGAGCGGCCCGACGGCGAGCTTCGAGGTCGGCACGCTCATGAAGCCGGTGTCGCCGGGGGTGAAATAAAACTTTTCGTAGTAGTGCGGGTCGTCGGGGATGTGCATCTTCCGGTAGAGCCCGGCCTGCGTGCCATCGACGTCGACGATCACGCAGGTGTTGTGAAACAGCCCCGGCGTGCGGCGTTCGAAGACGCTCGCCACGACGACGACGCCGTGCGCCTTTGCCGCCGCGGCGACGCGCTCGGTGAGCGCTCCAGGCACCCCCTCCGCCTCCGCAAACTTCGCATGCTCCTCCGCCTGACAGGGATACTCGCCGGCGAACAGCTCCTGGAGGCAGACGACGTCGGCCCCGAGGCCCGCCGCCTCGGCGATCCCGGCCAGGGCCTGCGAGATATTCGCCTCCCGGTCGGGAGAGCAGGCCGACTGAACCATCCCGATTCTCACGACGCCCGAGGGCAGAGACGGGCCCGACGCGGCCGGTTGGTCGCCGCGCACGCTCCCCCCCTGCCCCGCCTGCCTCCGGCTCATCCTTCGACTGCCTCGAGCTTCGCCGCCGGCACCGGGAACTGCTCGGCCAGTTCGGCCACGTCGTGACGCGTGGTGGCGATCACCTGCTCGCTCTCGGGATTCTTGAGGACTTTCAGGATCCACGCCGCCACCTGCTTCATCTCAGGCGTTCCGAGGCCGCGGGTGGTGAGGGCCGGCGTGCCGAGGCGGATGCCGGAGGGATCCATCGGCTTGCGCTCGTCGAAGGGGATCATGTTCTTGTTGCAGGTAATGCCGCAGCGATCGAGGACCTGCTCGGCGAGCTTGCCGCCGATCCCGAGCGGCGTGACATCGACGAGCATGAGGTGGTTGTCGGTGCCGCCACTCACGAGGCGAACGCCACCGGAGGCGAGGGCCTCGGCGAGCGCCTTGGCGTTCTCCACTACCTTCATTGCATACTGCCGGAACTCCGGCCGCAGCGCCTCGGCAAAAGCCACGGCCTTGCCGGCGATGACGTGCATCAGCGGCCCCCCCTGCTGCCCCGGGAAGACGGATCGGTCGAGCATCTTGGCATCGACCGAGCGGCACATGGCGATGCCGCCGCGCGGACCGCGGAGCGTCTTGTGGGTGGTGCTCGTGACGAAGTCGGCGACCGGGACGGGATTGTCGTGAATCCCGGCGGCGACGAGGCCGGCGTAGTGAGCCATGTCAACCATCAGCTTGGCGCCCACTTCCCGCGCGATCTCGGCGAACGTGCCATGGGGAATCTCGCGGGGGTAGGCGCTCGCGCCGGCGATGATGAGCTTTGGCTTGTGCTCGCGGGCGAGGCTCGCGACCTGGTCGAAGTCGAGCCGCTGATCGCTCTTCCGCACGCCGTAATGGACAAACTTGTAGAGCACCCCGGAGGCATTGAGCTTCATGCCGTGGGTGAGGTGGCCGCCATGGGCGAGGTCGAAGGCGAGGACGGTGTCGCCCGGCTGGATGGCGGTCATGTAGACCGCGGCATTGGCCTGGGAGCCGGAGTGGGGCTGCACGTTCACATGCTCGGCACCGAATAGGCTCTTGAGCCGGTCGCGGGCGAGGTCCTCGACCTTGTCGACAAACTCGCAGCCGCCGTAGTAGCGGTGGCCGGGATAACCCTCGGCGTATTTGTTGGTCAGCACGCTCCCCACCGCCTGCATGACGGCGGGGCTCGTGAAGTTTTCACTGGCGATCATCTCCAGCCCCTCGTGCTGGCGCGTCTGCTCGGCCTGCATGGCGGCCCAGACTTCCGGGTCTTCCTGTTCGACAAAGTTCACGGGAGGCCTCCTTGGAGCGGGCGGGACAGAACGAGAGAGCGGGGCTCGAAACAAAGCGTAGGCAGGGCACGAAACCCCGGCGACCGGCGGGAACGACGATTGTGGAGGGGGCGTGCGCGGGCGTCAACGAAACGCCTCTTTCCCCGGGGAAGGCAGGGGGAGGGTGCCCCGGGATCTCCTCCCGAAAACCGACCGGCTTCGGACGGCACTCCGCGAATCCCTTTCAGATGGCTTCGGTGTCGGCGACGATGCGTCCGGCCCGCCAGACCTTTTCAAGCGCGGCATGGTCTCGCTCAGTCTGGTCGGCATAGGCCACCGCGAACTTTCCGATCGCCAGGTCGAATTGATCGCCGCCCCCTAGGTAGCCATCGATGGCCGCAGCGTCGCCCGAGCGGGCATGAGCGCCTGCCAGTGTCCAGCCACAAAGCTCCGCGTAACGATCCAGGCCGGCTGGCGCAAGGGCGTCAATCGCCACCGAGTATTTCATGTCGCGCAACTGCCGCACGAAGTAGTCGTGCCCGTCGCGGGCCCGCAGCCATCCCAGGAAGATATCGCTGGTAGCCTGGATCATGCGTTGCCCAGCCACGACACGCTGCCCTTGGTTGGCATACGGCGACGGCCCGGCATACAGGGCCAACACGGACGGCCGCGCCTCTTTGATCTGGAGCAGGAGGGGGGTGCGGTCGTCGCACACCAGCAGCGCCACGAAGCAGCGAGTGCCGACGCTGCCGATGCCCACCACGCGCATCGCGTAGTCCTCGAGGCGGTAGCGTTCCAGGAGGAACCGGCGGGATCCGTCCAGCGACTGAAGGTAGCGATCGATCCCGTGCCGCACGATCCGCAAGGCCCGCTCGTCGACCACGCGCGTCGTCAGCGGCGGCGACTCCACGAACTGCCGCCCATGGCCCATCGGCTCGGTGATCTTCGGAAACAGTCGCTCGCCCACCCGTTGGCGGGCTTTGCTGGCCATCCGCTCGCTCAACCGCCGTGATTCCTCGTCGGGGGCGCTCGCCACCAGATCGTCGGCGTCGATGTGGAAATACCAAACTTCCACAGGGCTCATCTCGGCGAACTCGTGCATGTGGAGCCGATAGCTCGCCGCACTCCGCACCGCCAACGCGGCAGCACGCTCCTCGGAAAACCCGTTCACGCGCGCTGCCACCACAAAGCTCGCCGCCAGACGCTTCACATCCCATTCCCATGGGCCGCGGAGGGTCTCGTCGAAGTCATTGATGTCGAACACCAGTTTGCGCTCGGGCGAGGCAAAGACTCCGAAGTTGACCAGATGGCAATCGCCGCAGGCCTGCACCGTGAGCCCTGTCACCGGCGTTCCGGCCAGATCGCAGGCCATCACCGCCGGCGCTCCCCGCAGGAACGC
>Ga0114959_10001731_pt1 | contig 18649 bp, 18 predicted proteins | sample C_130625_EF_Meta_FD_87317 | JGI IMG/M metagenome (GOLD analysis project Ga0114959, IMG submission 87317) | Freshwater microbial communities from Lake Croche, Canada to study carbon cycling - C_130625_EF_MetaG | ecosystem: Environmental > Aquatic > Freshwater > Lake | place: Lake Croche, Canada...
ATTTCCCGCTGATTTTGAAACACAATGGTTTGAGAAAAATGGCGAAAAAGTGTAAACATTAAACAATAAAAACTCGCAAAAAGTGTAAACCAAAAATAGACCACCCCATTGGGCTGAATTGTTTTTCAATTCTGATGTTCATATTTTAGGACTTTCATTAGATTATAGCGAAACAGATTTGTGGTGGATATTGACTAAACGAGCAAGAATTTTGAACGAAGAAAAAACTTCTACTCTAATCAAAAACAAAATTTATTATTACGATAGACATTTATCAGACGAAAAAGAAGGACTTTTAAAATCGTTGAATGTAACTGTAATAAAACCTAAAGAAGACGATAAAAAAGTAACTTGGACTGAATATTATACAAAAACAATTAAAGAAATTAAAACTAAAATAAAATAACCTGCCACCAACAGGGGTTTGGCAAAATGGGGGCATTAGTGCTAATTTGAACTTTTGTACTTCTATTGAGCTTTAGTGCTTAACTGAACATTTGTGCCTCTAAATCCCCCACTTCGCCAAGCCCGAAACCGTTAGCGGCAAGCATAGCGGACACACCAAACTTGACAGAGAGAAACTAAAATCTTAATAAAATTTTTCAGTTTTTGCTTTATAGTTTTGAATAATCATTTTGATGAAAGAATTTTTATCGCTTTTCATTATCGCTATTTCAGGACTATCTCTCATTATTTTATTGAGTTCTCTAACATTTTCATCACTCCAAATAGACAATTCAACAATAATAGGAGTTAAAGCCAAACCCTTTTCAGTCAATAGATACAGATTAGTTTTTTTATTATCGGGAAGTTGTTTTTTTATAATAATTCCTAATTCTTCCAAACATTTTAGTTTAGAAGAAAGAATGTTTGTAGCAATTGCCTCATCACTTTCAATAAAATCTTTAAATGTCATACTATCTTCTATCAACATTTGTTTGATTATAACCAAAATCCATTTATCACCCAAAATATCAATGGCAGAAGTTATAGGACATTTACATCTAAATTTATAATCCATTTTAATTAATTGTTAATTTTACTTGCATTTTGCAATTTATTTTTATTTTTACTTGCATATTAAAAGTAATTCACTAATTTTGCTTGCGATACAAAAGTAATAATTTAAATTTAAAAAAATGGACAATCAAGAAAAAAGCACTGAAAGTGCACAGGTTACAAAACCAGCCTACATTATGGTTCAAATGAAAGTTGATAGCCTTGAAGAGCTTAATCAACGCTATGCACAATTTGCAATTCCAATTTTAATGAAACACGGAGGGCAAATGATAGCAGGAACACCAGCTCCAAATGTAAAAGAAGGAGAATGGGACGGTAATTGGGCAGCAGTACTTCAATTCCCAAGTATGGAATCTGCCGAAGGATGGTACAACTCGGAGGAATATCAACCCTATAAAAACCTTCGTATTAACGAACTACAATCAGAAGCAGGTAGAGTGGTAATTATACCAGGAATGTAGGCTTAAATCAAATTTGACAATCCAAACTCGGTAAAAACTGGGTTTGGGTTGTTATTTTAAATCAATTAATTTTCAAAAAATGAATAAAGTATTAGTAACAGGAATATCAGGTTTTGTAGGACAACATTGTGCAGTTGAATTATTAAAAAAAGGCTATGCAGTTAGAGGTTCGGTTAGGAGTTTATCTAAAACGGATGAAGTGATTAACGGCATAAAAAAAGAAATTGACCCAAAAGGAAATTTAGAATTTTGCGAACTTGACCTTATGAAAGATGAGGGATGGGACAAAGCAATGGAAGGTTGTGATTATGTTCTTCATATTGCTTCGCCATTTGTGGTAAAAGTACCAAAAGACGAAAATGAACTTATCAAACCTGCTGTTGAAGGCACATTACGAGCCTTGAAATCTGCAAAAAAAGCAGGAGTAAAAAGACTGGTGCTTACGTCTTCAACAGTGGCTATGAGTGGAGGTAAAGATGGCTTGATAAAATTAAATCAAGACAGTTGGACAGACCTAAATGCAAAAAATGTAACTGCTTATTTTAAAAGCAAAACACTTGCTGAAAAAAGTGCTTGGGAATTTATAAAAAATCAAACAGGCGAAAATAAATTAGAATTAGTTGTAGTAAACCCCGGACCAATTTATGGACCAACATTGACAGGTAATTTGGCAACGGAAGCAATGGACTTTTTCAAAAAACTAATTACAGGACAAGTACCAATGTTACCAAAAGCGTATTCGGTAATGTCTGACGTAAGAGATGTAGCAACTATTCACGTTTCAGCATTAGAAAATGAAAAGGCAAATGGAAAGCGTTTTATTGTAACATCTGAAAAGCCTTATGCCATTCAAGAAATTGCTAAAATTTTAAAAGCAAATGGTTATGATAAAGTTAGCACCAGACTTGCACCTACATTTTTATTGAAATTTATGGCTAATTTTAATGACGAAATGAAAGGAATGTTGCCATTTGTAGGAAACACAATAGAAGCTGACATAAGCAACACGAAGAAAACATTTAATTGGACACCTATCAACTTTGAGAAAACGGTTATTGACACAGCAAAATCGGTGGAAAAAGCGATTAAGAAATAAAAGAAAAGACCAAAACAAAATGCCAGCCGCTAACAGGGGTTTTGCAAAAGTGGGGCAATTTTGATATATTTGAACGAAGAAATTCTCCAGAACATTTGTAGGTTGAATTTTCCATCTTAGCCATGTCCAAGCACTTAAGTTATCATTGAAGGTGATACAAACATTAATATGAAACAAATCGAATCAAATTTTAGAATCACAGTTGTAGAGATTAAGAGCCTAGATGGGGATATAAACTACAGTAATAAAAAATTTAGACTTACTGACAACGAAGGAACAAAATACGTTCTGAAAATATTTCCTGACAAAACAGAATGGATACTTGCAGCAGAAGAATCTCTTGTACTAGACAAAATTGGACAGAGTCTATCGTTTAAAGTACCGCAAAATATTCGATTATCCAATGGAGCTATGTTCTTTACCTACGAGAAGGACATGGCAAAACTACTTAATTACATAGAAGGGGATTTTATTGCGGATGTACCGCAGTCCCCAAAATTACTTACTTCGCTCGGCGAAAAAATTTCGGAACTCAATTTAGCACTGCAAGCCATTGAAAGTCCCATTTTTTCATCGAGAAAATTATTTTGGGATATTCAAAATACCCAAATGAGTTTGCCCAAAATTCAATTTATCAAAGAGCCCGAACGAAAAAAATTAATTCATTATTATATTGATCGTTTCTTAACCTTTGTGTTGCCCGTTCAGCATTCATTAAGACATTCAATTATTCATGGCGACTTAAACGACTATAATATTTTGGTGGATGGAGAAAAAATGTGCGGTTTTCTAGATTTTGGGGATGCTTCTTATTCGCCAACCGTAAATGACCTTGCCATCGCTTTGACTTATTTAATGCTGAACAAGCAAAATCCATTCGAAGTAATTCGTCCTGTAATCGATGGGTATCAAAAAAACATTGTATTAAGGGAAGACGAGGTGAAATTACTCCCGGATTTAATTACCGCTAGGTTATGTATCAGCCTTTGTAATTCTGCCGAAAAAAAACATCTTGGTCAAGATAATGAATATGTTCTGATAAGCGAAAAGCCTGCTTGGAATTTATTGGAACTTTGGTCTAGAATAAACCCCATCAAAATACAGAATTATTTTCTTGAAGCTACGAATCTTTCAATAAATGAGCATCCCTCTGAACATGAAATGATCGCAGTACGAAGAAATGTTTCAGGAAAATCACTAGGATTAAGCTACGCAGAACCCATTCATATGACTTCGGCATTATTCCAGTATATGTTTGACGAAAAAGGGAATACTTATTTAGATTGCTACAACAATATTCCACACATTGGGCATTGCCATCCAAGTATCAGCAAGGTTCTCGCTAATCAAACAAGAAAATTAAATACAAATACCAGATACCTTACCGATTCTTTTAATATCTGTAGTGAAAAACTATTAAACTATTTTCCTGAACACCTCTCAAAAATATTTTATTTGAATAGTGGCAGCGAAGCCAATGATTTAGCCATAAGGATGGCAAGAATAATTACGGGCAGAAATACGGTAGTTGTACTGGAACATGGCTATCATGGCAACACGGCGGTCGGCATAGAAATAAGTTCATACAAGTTTGATGGAAAAGGTGGGAAAGGCAAAGGAGACAATATATTAAAACTACCACTCCCGAATTTGTTTAAGGGTAAATTCAAAACCGCCAGTTCTTATGCAAAGCATGCGATCGAATTATTGGAGCAGCTTCCTGAAAAACCTTGTGCTTTTATTGCTGAACCTATTTCGGGATGTGGTGGTCAGGTGCCACTTGCTGATGGCTATCTTCAAATCATGTATAACTATTTTAATAAAAACGGAATAATTACGATAAGCGATGAAGTGCAAACCGGTTTTGGAAGATTGGGAAATTGGTTTTGGGGGTATGAGATGCACCATGTCATTCCTGATATGATAGTGCTGGGTAAACCAATGGGAAATGGACATCCAGTTGCCGCTGTGATAACTACCGCAGCTTTAGCTGATAAATTTTCAAATGGCATGGAATTTTTTAGCTCATTTGGAGGAAACCCGGTTTCTTGCGAAGTTGTTATTTCTCTTTTAGATACGATCGAATCCGAAAATTTACAAGAAAATGCCAAAGTCGTCGGAACATATTTCAAGGATGAATTATTGAAGTTAAAAAATAAATATCAAATTATTGCCGATGTCAGAGGGGAAGGATTGTTTTTAGGACTAGAATTACAAACCAAAAGTGCACAGCCAGATCAAGACACGGCCAATCATATCAAAAATAAATTGAAAGAAGCGTTTATTCTCATCGGTACAGATGGGCCTTCTGACAATGTAATCAAAATTAAACCGCCGCTCTGCTTTACCAAAGAAAATGTCGATTACTTTATCAATCAACTTAAAGCGATTTTAAAAACTAGCAAAAGCTAAAAAGATAATTGTAAAAGTAAGATTGTAGTTGAAGTTTTGTTTTTAAGAAGGATGTTGACATTTTGGTTGAAGGTTTTCACACGCCTGCCTTTACAAATGCTTGACGAATCGCCTAGCAGCATAAATTTCTACTGAAAACAAATGAGTAGTTCTTGGGATTTAGCAAATCGGCAATAGTATCTTAGCTCTTCAAACATATTCACTGCAAAATATCCAAACATCAAATAATTTTAAACGAAAATTTAATTCAAAAATTTAAAAAGCATCAGCACTAGCAACTAGGAAATTTTTTTGTTTAGGTTGTAAATTACAAATTCTTGAAAGTACCTTTGAATAAATCTATGCTAAGATTTTTATTTTAAAATTAAAATTGTACGGTAATTTAGATAATTTTGCCTAGATTAGATGCCACTCAACACGTATCGTAGTCTCGTGGAATTTAACGAGCTGCCAACAATAGAATAGAACCATAATCATCATAAAAGTATCAAGAATCGAAAAATGTTATGTCACAGAATCAACATTTAAATCCGTTAATGATTGCATCCGGGAAGGGAGATACGAGCGAAGTTGAAAGACTCCTAAAAAATGGAGCATCGCCATTTCTATTAGACAGCATTACGGGAACATCACCATTACATTTCGCAGCACAAGGCGGTAATACAGAGACAGCTCGTGTGTTGATTGATGCCGGCGCCTTGATAAATCTACAGGCAGCAAGTTATAGCTTCACCCCACTGATGGTGGCGGTCTGGTATAGAAATGTTGATATGGTAAAATTTTTATTGGCACAGGAAAGAATAAATCCTCTGATAAAAAATATCTTCGGAGGAACCGCTTATGAATTTATTGATACAAAAAGTGGTAAAGCCTTACAAAAAGAGGAAAAAGAAATAATAGACATTTTTGATAATTACTTTAAAAAACGAAATGCGTTCATCCAACATCATTTTGAAAACGACGAAACTACGCCTAAGGCTGACACGGATATTAATACCCGAATTCCTAATGGTGACAAAGGCAATGATTATTACACGTCAATTTTAGTCGCAGCAAGAGATGGGAATACTGAACTTTTCAAAAAGTTAATTGAAAAAGGAGCCGACATTTTAGTGACTGACGAGTATTTTAGAGCGAATATTGCTCATAAAGCTGCCTACATTGGTCATCCTGATATCCTTAAAATAATTTGTACACATTCAGATTTTGACAAGATTAAAAATGAACAAGGACCTACCAATGGATACACACCCCTACACGACGCTGTTTGGCATGGGCACTATGACGCAGTAAAGGTATTGTTGAATTTAGGCGTAGAAAAGGAATTAAAGGGATGGGATAATCTTACACCGATAGAACTTGCTCGAAAGAATAATTATCAAAAAATAATTGAACTCTTAGAATAAAAATTTTACCCAAGTCTATAACATGAATGTAAAAATTCTAAAACATTTAAAAAGCATCTGAGTTAGCAAGTTAGATGCTTTTTTGTTCAATTTTTCAAATTTACTCATGTCTAAAAATATCTTAGTTGTTGGTGCCAGCTCCGGAATTGGTCTTGAAACAGCCAAATCTTTACTTTCAAAAGGCTACAACATTTTTTCCGCCTCGAGAAATCAACCAGATTTAACCGGAATTACCCACCTTACCTGGGATGCTCAAAACCCAGAGGCCAGTGTTTTTGCAACCTTGCCTGAAACAATTCATGGCGTGGTTTATTGTCCAGGAACGATTAATTTAAAGCCATTTAATCGTTTAAGTCAAGACGATTTCAAAAATGATTTTCAAGTGAATGTTTTAGGAGCAGTTGCAGTGTTACAAGCTGTGCTGCCAAAATTAAAAAAAGCGGATGGAGCCTCTATCGTACTTTTTAGCACGGTAGCCGCAAAAATTGGTATGGGTTTTCATGCATCAGTGGCCACCTCTAAGGGGGCCATTGAAGGGTTAACTTTGTCACTAGCCGCAGAATTAGCTGCTCATAAAATAAGGGTAAATTGTGTGGCTCCTTCCCTAACGGACACTCCTCTATCAAAAAATCTTATATCAACCGATGAAAAAAAAGAAGCTTCCAATAAACGGCATCCAATTGGTCGATTTGGAACCTCGGCAGATATTGCCAACATTACAACCTTTTTAGTATCAGCAGATTCAAGCTGGATGACAGGCCAAGTTCTCGGGGTTGATGGTGGAATGGGTTCAATTAAAATGATGTAACCCTATTCTTCGTCACTGGATTATAAACCGCTTAACAGCCAATAGCGAGAATTCATCCTATTATCGTCAGCAGCATCAAAGATTTATGTACTTTGGTGCTGTATTTATTTCCAACCTTTAACAATTTTATGAACATGAGCGTATTAGTAGTTATTTCTTTCTTTGTATTAATCGTTATTTATTTTTCCGTAGAAATAGTGAATCAGGGCTCAGCAGCCGTGGTGACCGTTTTTGGTAAATATAAGCGAGTCATGCTACCAGGATTGAATTTCAAAATTCCATTTATTGAATTTATTTTTCGAAAAATTTCGATCCAAAATCGTTCGATTGAATTAGATTTCCAAGCAATTACGGCCGACCAAGCGAATGTCAATTTCAAAGCCATGTTGGTGTATTCTGTCCTCGGCAGCGAAGAAGAAGCAATTAAAAATGTCGCTTTTAAATTCATGGACGAGCGATCTTTCCTTCAAGCACTTATTCGTACCGTGGAAGGCACAATACGTGCTTTTGTAGCCACAAAAAAGCAAGCGGAGGTGCTTGCACTTAGAGGCGAGATCGTCCTTCACGTAAAGGAAGAATTAGATACCACATTAGAAGCTTGGGGTTATCACTTAATTGATCTACAATTGAATGATATTGCTTTTGATGAATCAATTATGCGTTCGATGGCACAGGTTGTGGCTTCAAATAACCTGAAAGCTGCCGCAGAAAACGAAGGGCAAGCACTTTTAATTACCAAAACAAAAGCGGCTGAAGCAGAGGGAAACGCCATCAGAATATCGGCAGAAGCTGAAAAAATAGCAGCTCAACTACGAGGACAAGGGGTGGCCTTATTTAGAGAGGAAGTAGCAAAAGGAATGGCAGAATCAGCTAAATTGATGTCAGAAGCAAATCTAGATGCATCATTAATTTTGTTCTCCATTTGGACGGAGGCAATAAAACATTTTGCCGAACAAGGAAAAGGGAATGTAATTTTCTTGGATGGTTCTACGGAAGGTATGGAAAAAACTATGAAAAACATGATGGGGTTACAGCAAGTAAATCCGGTGGATACTTCAAAAGGTAAAAAGTAAATTCTTTAAAAATTTAAAAATTACGGCATCATGGCAAAGTGTTGCCGTAATTATTTTTAAAAACCTAAAGAATTTACCTTTCTAACAAAATATCTCGCACGAATTCGTACCGTTCTGCGGTCAACCGATGTCCATTTTGGGGCAAAAATAAAAATTTTCTTGGTGCATTAACCAATGCGGAATCGACAAATTGTCCATTTGATGTATCAATTATCCAGTCTTTGCCACCTTGCAATATTGTTACCGGACATCTGATTTTCTGCCAGTCTGGTAACAATTTCTTTAATTCTTGTACGTGGGCAAATTTCTCATCGCTCGCACGATTGGCGTAAGCTGGTAGGAAAAACCTGATAAATTTGGAATTAATAGGTTTAGAGAACCACCAAAATTTTTCCTTGTTAGGATCACAAGCCGGAGAAATCAATAACAAATTTTCAACTAATTCAGGATTATCAGCCGTTAATTTCAAGGCAATCGCAGCACCGTAGGAACGACCTACTAAACTTACTTTTTGCTGATGATGCAATTGTAACAGAAATTTTAAAAAAACTGCTTGCTTTTCAATCGAAGTTACACCAAAACCAGATTTGTTATAACCGGAGCGATCTGGGGCAATAATTTGGTATTTACTTAACAAAAGTGAATCTTTAAAAAATTCTTTGTATCCAAACCAAGCACCCGGTGCACCATGAATTAATAATAGAATTGGCTTTGTGGTATCGGCAGAGTAGGCATAGAAAATTTTATTTTTTGAAGTATCAGAAAAGCCAAAAAATGGTTTTTTAGATGATTGGGCGAAATATTTCGAGATATTTCTCTCACTCATTTTGAAATTTTGCGTACACGAAGAAATAAAAAGGAAGCCTGAAATGTAAGACAAGAATTTAAAATTCATAAAATTAAAATTTAACCTAAATAATCCCAGGTAAACACAAAAAAAATTATTCCACCAACCAGATATCACTTTCTTTCAAACATAAAAATTGATCATTCCAGATTACTCTTTTCCAAATATCATTTCCACCCAAAACATTTAAACGATTTCCTTTATCAATCCTTTCCACGATCGGTGCAGCGGAAGAAGGTTGCAACCGTAATAAAACACCATCGTGATTTATGATGCCTTGATGATATTTATCGGGCAAATTTAAAAGCAAAGCGACCCCAATAAGGTACACTAGCAAAAAAATATTTTGGTTAAGTGGAGCAAACTCGCTTTTGTATTTTTTAATGAATAGTATCACGAAAATATAAATACCCAATATCATCAATAATGCGATTAAAAACCCAGAATATTGTTTGTAAAAAAGTATTAAAAAATTAAAATCGCTCAATTCATACCCTTTCAACTCGTGAAGTGACGCTATTTCATTGAGTTTTGTCAGAATTTTTCCGCTCGGAGATAGTTCAAAAGCCTTGTTTAAATAATAGATTGATTTCAAAAAGTCCCCTTTTTTTTCTTTAATGGAGGCTAATTTAAGAAAAAATATAGTGGATGGATTGTGTGTTTTTTTTAAATTCCTTTCATAAATCAGTTCCGAGGCATCATAATTTTCAGTTTTGTAAAGAGAATCCGCAATTTTTATTTCTTTAACATCACTCTGACACTTAGCTAGTTGAAGAAAGGCTAAATTAAGAATTAAAAAAAATATGATTTTTTTTAGATAGTATGCTTGCATCGTGTTTTATAAAATCGTAGTTTTGCACCGCAATTAAGGAAAACAAAATCACAATAGCAAAAGTATTTTCGTTAACTTTTTATTAAAAAAACAATGATTCCGTAGCTCAGTTGGTAGAGCAATACACTTTTAATGTATGGGTCCTGGGTTCGAATCCCAGCGGGATCACAAATTTTATAACTATGCGGTATTGATTTTCTTGTGTCATTGGACACTTTTTTTTTATACCTCCAAACGTAACCTGAAAACTTTAATGATTCCGTAGCTCAGTTGGTAGAGCAATACACTTTTAATGTATGGGTCCTGGGTTCGAATCCCAGCGGGATCACGAGGCTTGCTTATTAAATGGCAAAACTCCTTTCGTGTCAGAGGGCACAATATATATACACAAACGACGAATCATAACGAAGTTTGAGGATTCCGTAGCTCAGTTGGTAGAGCAATACACTTTTAATGTATGGGTCCTGGGTTCGAATCCCAGCGGGATCACAAAAGGCCTTCAAATCGATACTTTGAAGGCCTTTTTAAGTGAATTTGCACAATAAATACTTAATGTAGCGTCCTAAAAGTCATTTCTCTTAATGCTTCTCCGTCTGTTAAAGAACCAGCCTCGACACCTTTTGATTTTAAGTCTAATTTTTTGATATCTGCCATAATTTGTACGACTTTTGCTAAGTTATAATTTCTGGCTGCTAAGGCATAATCTTTGGTAAAAAATGGATTTACCCCCAAAACGATCGCCAAATTTCTTTCTGACTTATCGGACGTGGCATGCGCTACTAAAACTTTTGAAAAGAAATTGTATAATAAAATCACAATTGGTGCCAAAGGATTATCTTTAGGATTTGCTGAAAAGAAGTTTACGATCTGATTTGCCCTGAATATATCTTTATTGATTAACGCCTTTTGAAATTCAAAATAATTGTATTCTTTGCTAATGCCAACAAATTTCTCTACCACCTGCGCATTGATCTCTTCGTCTGCTCTCAAATTAAGCATAATCTTGTCAATCTCAGAGGCTAAGCGCTTTAAGTCGTTACCGACGTTCTCACAAAGCATTTCAATGGCCTTGCGGCTAATCTTTAGGCCATTTTCATGGCAATATTCTAGAATCCAATCTGGAATTTTATTATCGTAAAGCTTTTTTGAACCCATCATAACGCCAGCCTTATCAATAGATTTAACCCAAGTCTTTCGCTCGTCGGCGTTCGTTTTAAAAACAAGCACTAAAATGGTGGAAGCCAAAGGATTTTTAGCATAATTTTCGAGGGCAGTTTGCATCTCTTTTTGCTCAATTCCTTGCAAGCCTTGCGCTTCTTTTACCAAAACTAATTGGCGCTCGGCCATCATCGGAAAACGTTTGGCATGAGACAAGAGGGCAGGAATTGTTAAGTCTTTCCCAAAAAAAACAAACTGATTAAAACTCCTGTCGCTTGACGGAATGGCATGTTCCTCTATATATCCAGAAACTTTATCAAGATAATATGGTTCTTCACCGTGCAATAAATACAGAGGAGAGTATGATTTTTTCTTTAAATCTTTTAATACTTCAGAAGCAGTTTTGGGCATTTTAGCTTTTTGTTATTAACATTTTAAGGATAAGTTCTCAAAATATCTTATTATTCGATGATAAATTTTTAGCTGTATTTTAACTTAACCATGTGGCTGATGCAGTGAGTCGTTAATTCAGGAAAGAAGACATTAAATTCTGCCTCGTACAAACAATAATCTTGCCTTAGTTCTTCGATTGCGTACTCAATGCCAGATTCAAAACTTAATCTTTTAGCAAGACCCTTCAACGCCCATTCAATTCCCTCATAGGTTTCATAACTCAACAACCAATTTCTTGTCTTCATGGATTTGACCATGCTTTCCATAGGTTCTGGAATTTCATTTTTTCTCAGTTCTAACAAATGATAAAAATTTTGTGCATATTTTTCGAGCGTTATGGAGGAATATTGATTGAAATTCTTGGCCAAAATATGGTCATAAAACATATCCACAACGATTCCTGAAATTTTATGGTATTTAGGTTGCAAACGGTCGATACTTTTTTTAACAATTGGATGCGTATCAGTAAAAAAGTCAATTTCCCGGTGTAAAGACATTCCATTTATGACACCTTTAGCGTATTGGGCATTCGTTAATTTGGTTAATCGGCCTTTCACGAAGTCGCCTAAAAAATTTCCGATTTTAATATCATCGTCATTACCAGAGAGATAAATATGGGCTAAGAAGTTCAAAAGAGCAAGTATTTAGTTTTTTGAAGTATAAAGTTAGTTAAAAACCATTACCTTTTTGATGGATATTTGTAACTTCGTTTAACATTTAAAAAATTGAGAAAAATGCAAATTACGAATGAAAAAGTGGTTACGTTATCTTACGAACTAACAGTAACAGATACAGAAGGACAAAAAGAGTTAATTGAAACAGTGGAGCAAGACGACCCAATGGCTTTTATTCAAGGAATGAGTGGTTTGCCCGAAGCCTTCGAGGAAAATATCGAAGGTCTCTCAATAGGTGACAACTTTGAATTTTCAATACCAGCCGAAAATGGATACGGGGAATTCGACCCAACGGCAATCGTAGAATTACCGAAAGATATTTTTAAAGTTGACGGAGAATTTGTGCAAGAAATGTTAGAAGTAGGTAACTATCTTCCGATGACTGATGATACAGGCAATCAACTAAATGGTAAAATTCTCGCCATAGAAGAAGACGTGGTAAGAATGGATTTCAATCACCCATTAGTTGATAAAGAAATGTACTTTAAAGGAACGATTATTGGCATTCGAGATGCCAGCCAAATCGAACTTGAGCACGGCCACGTGCATGGTGCGGGTGGCGTTCAACACTAAATTATATTTTTCAGTGAATGGGCCAAAGATTCTTTTCAATTAAGCTGATCACCTCAAAATACTAACCAATAACAATCAACGAACAAGTTACCACCTTATGAAAAAACCTAAATTTGATGATATTTTTATGGAACTAGCCGTTAATCTTGGTAAACGTTCCCATTGTATCAAAGCACAGGTCGGAGCAGTTTTAACCCAAGACACTCGTATTATCTCCATCGGTTATAATGGACCCCCCGCCGGAACACACAATTGCGATGAGGAATTTCCGATTGATGGTTGTGAAAGGGACTCAAAAGGAAGTTGTTCATTGGCCCTACATGCTGAGCAAAATGCCATTTTGTATGCGGCAAAAAACGGAGCAATCATTGAAGGTGCCACCATTTACGTTACGCTTTCGCCCTGTATTGCCTGCGCAAGAATTATTTATAGTATGAAAATTTCGAAGGTAATATTTTTGAATTCTTACGCAGAGTATAAAAAAATTGGGAAAGATGAAGGCGTGGAATTTTTGCGGAAATTTGGGGTTGAGGTGGTAAGATATGTTGCAACAGATTTGGTATAAATACGGTTTAGTGCTTAACTTCCCAAAAGTTAAACACTTTGGGAAGTTGCTATTTACCTCCCAACAAAACCAAATTGCTCGTCTTCATCTTCAAATTCCAATTCCGCATCTTTTTCCCAAATTTCCATTTCACAAGGTTTACAGTTGAATTTTAATTTATATTCATTTTCTCCATGTTTCAAGGTTAATGGTTCGACTAGCTTCTCTCCCATCGTGTCTCGTTGAAATCGTGCGCATTTACCCAGTTCATACTTAACGCAATATTTTGTCGTCATTACACGAGCTTTCCCCGGGTCCCATTGCAATTCAAAAGCTTTTTCTATTTCGGTAACACCGTGTCTTTTATAAAATGCCCTCGCCATTTTATTTGAAACGTTAAAAGTGTAATCAAGCGTGCTTACAGGATAAGGATGATCCGTTTTGGTAATTTGAAACTCCGCTCGGTGGTATGCTTTTACCCGAATATCAATCAATTTTTCCAATACCTCTCTCCTAATTTCGTTCACTTTTGAAATCGGCAAGAACCAATTATTTGTTAATTCTACTTCAATATTATCTATAACAAAAGGCGTATTTCCCGTTTTTGCAAGATTCTTTTTAATATTTGGAATCACCGATTCTTGACTTTTAGCTAATTCTTTTTCAGTTTGGAATGAAACTACACTTTCATGTCCGTCCTCATCAATAGCCAATAATTGAAAACCGGCCGATGTTTCCGTAAATTTAAACGAAACGCCGATTTTACGAACCGCACTATTTTCTTTTTCAACCATCTTATTAAATTCAGCATCCGAATTTCTATAAATGAGTGTGCCAACTTCCAGATATTTAAAAGAATTCGGGACCACCACATTATTAACAATGATATTAATCTGCGTTCCGTCAGGCTCTCCTTTTTCATTGATAAAAAACAAGCCATCGCCATTATTTAATTTTTCAAAATTTTCAATCACATAACCGTTGGCTTTTATTTCCATTAATTTGCCGATCAATTGTCCTTGAGATTTTGGACTTTCCCAAGAACCAATTTTTTCTTTACGTTTATTGACAAAATAATCGGTATAACCTCGGTTGAAACTTCTATCCATTTCTGGTTCAAAATTATAAATTGTCCGGCCCGAAGAAGCTTTTTGATAGGTGTCGGTGTTATTATTTAAGAATGAATCTAATTTCTTTCGTAAATAAGAAGTATTGTTTTTTACGTACACAATGTCTTTCAATCGCCCCTCAATTTTAAAAGAAGTCACTCCCGCCTCAATTAAATTGGGTAATTGTTCGCTCAAATCTAAATCTTTTATGGATAATAAATGACTGTTGGCGATTAAGGTTTTACCTTTTCCGTCAATTAATTGATATGGCAAGCGACAATTTTGAGCGCAAGAACCTCGGTTAGCACTTCGTTCGCCATTGGCAACACTCATGTAGCAATTCCCACTGAATGAAACGCACAAAGCACCTGAAACAAAGAATTCTAATTCCACATCACTAGCTTCACTGATCTCTCTAACCTGATCTAAATTCAATTCTCTTGCCAGTACAACCCGTTTCATTCCGGCATCTTTCAAAAATTTTACGTGTTTTGGATCTCTATTATTGGCTTGTGTACTGGCATGAATAACAATCGGTGGCAAATCCATTTCCATAATTGCCATATCCTGAACGATGAGCGCATCCACGCCAATCTCGTATAATTGATAAATTAGTTTTCTACACAAGTCCAATTCATTATCGTACAAAATCGTATTGATAACCACAAAAACTTGGGCTTTGAAGAGATGAGCGTACTTTACCATTTCCGCAATATCCTCAAGTGAATTGGTCGCATTTGACCTTGCCCCAAATTGAGGAGCTCCAATATAAACTGCATCTGCCCCTGCATTAATAGCAGCCATCCCTTGAAAAAGGTTTTTGGCAGGCGCAAGAATTTCGACTTTTTTTCTCATCTGATAATTATATACGAACAAGATGCAAAAATACGGAATTGTTGAGATAAAATTGAACTGCGGGTGAAATAAGGATTTGGAATTAGCGGTAATATACCTATTTAATTAAAAAAATAAATTAAAAAGATCCCTAAAAAAAAATATAATCTGTGAATAATATAAATTATAAAATAAATTTTGTAACACATTTAACTGCTTATTTCCACATCTTTGCATAAATAGAATAAAGGGTTTAACGCCAAATAGTATCTTAAAAATACAATTTGATCACTTTTCCAGAAAATCACGCACATAAAAATACCAAAAAGTGGATTACAAAGACTATTATAGAATCTTAGGGATTGACAAAAAAGCTACCCAAGAAGAAATTAAAAAAGCATATCGAGTTTTAGCCGTAAAAAATCATCCAGATAAAAATCCTAATAATAAGTTGGCAGAAGAACAATTCAAACTAGCCAATGAAGCTAATGAGGTTTTAGGGAATCCGGAAAAAAGAAAAAAATATGATGAATTAGGAGCCAACTGGCAGCAGTATGAACAATTTGGTGATTCAAAAAGTGGAAAGGCAAGAGGGCAATATCGATCAGAAGTTAATGATAATAATACATTTGGAGAAGAAGCAAATTTTTCTGATTTCTTTGAACAATTCTTTTCGGGTGGGGCAAAGGGTGATGGAGGAACACAAAATAAAAGGGGTGGTGATTATGAAACAGCAGTAGAAATTACGCTTGAAGAAGCCTATCAAGGTACGAACCGAACGATTCAAGTTAATAACCAAAAATTGCGGATTCCGACCAAGCCAGGTTCCTACAATAACCAACAATTACGGATAAAAAATAAAGGGGCCATGGGCAGTGGTGGTGAAGATAGTCGAGGTGATTTGTTCGTAAATATTAAAATCAAAAATCATCCAAACTTCATCCGAAAAAGAGACGACTTATTCAGTAACCAAAGGATAGATTTATACACCGCTGTTCTGGGTGGAGAAATGATTGTAAGTACGTTGTCTGGACACGTAAAAATTTCAATCGTACCTGGAACACAAAACGGAAAAAACATTCGTTTAAAAGGTAAAGGAATGCCGATTTACGACAAAAATGACACTTACGGTGATTTATATCTTGAAATATTAGTAGTGATACCAGAAAATTTGACGGAAAAACAAAAAGAATTATTTGAACAATTAAAAACAACTATGTGATGAAAAATAATGAAATCACCGCCTTTTCAAGACACGATGCCAAATTTATGATTAGCGATTTCGAGGAGGCGCTGGAAAATTCCATGTACACATATTCTTTACTTAAATTAAAATTTATGGATGATATTTCGCCAGATCAGATTTTGGAAGCAGTCCAAAAATCAATAAAAGTTTGTGGTATGGCGGGTATTAATAGTTTCCAACATTTTAAGAAAGTTTATGTTTGTGATTCAGAAACCAGATGTGTTCAAATTGATTGGCGAATGACAAAAAAAGGATTAAATTTAATGGTGATGCAAACGCCATCCTTAAATGAACCGATCGCACGTTGGTTGTGGGAATTAGCTGACTTGAAATGAAATAAATTGAAAATTGCCAAAAGATTAAAATTTTCGGCAAGATAAAGCAAAGATCTCTCTATTGACAAAACTGTGAATTATGTAAATCTTGACAGAAATTATGTAAAACCTGTTTAAAAAAAATGTGTGAAATTTGTCCTATAATTTTACGGTCAAATTAACATTAAAATAATAGGACGAACGATAAAAGATTTTAATAGTGGTTAGGTATTTTTCAAACGTTCTTCAAATTTGGAGAACGTTTATTGTTTTATATTAAGTTAAAAATCAGATAAACTAACCTATAAAAATAAAATATCCCATTGAAAATCCACATTCCCGTTCGGTACAGGAAATCCTGCAAATTTTGCGAACCAATGCAGACCAAGGTCTTAAAGAGACGGTAGCAAGGCTTAATAATAAACAATTTGGACTAAACATATACGCAGTACAAGCACAAAAAAGTCCATGGAAAATTCTGCTTGAACAATTTCAAAGTCCAATCGTTTATCTGCTGGCCTTCGGCGCTATAGTTTCGCTCTACTTTCAAAACTACATCGAATCAACTTCTATTATTATAGTTTTGTTCATAAATGCACTGATTGGATTTCTGATGGAGATGCAGGCAAGAAATTCCATGAGGGCGCTGAAGCAAATCGACGTGATTAAAACCAAAGTTATTCGTGAAGGTAAACTTACTGAAATTGCCTCTGAAAAGTTAACGTTAGGAGATTTAGTGGTCTTGGAAGCTGGTGATGTAATTCCCGGAGACGGCCGACTGGTTGTTTCGAATCTATTACAATGTGATGAATCATCCTTGACTGGGGAATCACTGCCAACCTTAAAAAATATTGATACGCTAGCGAAAGATACACCACTAGGCGACCAGCTCAACATGGTATTTAAGGGAACATCCGTTATGAATGGTAATGGTAAAGTCATTATCACAGGAATCGCCAAAAATACAGAATTGGGCAAAATAACTTCTTTAGTTGAAAGTTCATTGGATACGCAAACACCGCTAGATAGAAAAATCAGTTCTCTTAGCAAAAAGCTGATTTGGATAACTTTAGTGATGACTTTAATATTTGCTATTACTGGAATAATTCAAGGCAAGAGTTGGTTGCTCATCTTTGAAACTTCAATTGCTTTAGCCGTTGCGGCTTTTCCAGAAGGTTTGCCCATCGTGTCGACGGTGGCTTTATCCTATGGTATGCTTTTGATGGCGAAACGAAACGCAATTGTAAAAAAACTTTCTGCCGTAGAAACATTGGGAAGTACCAGCGTAATTTTAACGGATAAAACTGGAACCCTCACTGAAAATAAAATCCACGTAGATACTATAAATTTTCCAGCGGAAACGCTAAAGGTTAACTTCGAGAACAACCAGCTAATAATTAATGAGGGCGAAATAAGAAAAAGTCAAGAAAATTATGAAAAACTAAGAATCATTAGTGCTTTGTGTAATAATGCAACTTCGGAACACAAAGGGAACAAGGAACACCCAATCGGCGACCCAGTTGAAATCGCTTTACTCCAATTGGCAAATACCTCCGAAATTTCTTCAATAGAAATCTCCAAAAAATACGAGCGTATCGGAGAACTACCATTTGATGCTGAAACAAAAATGATGGCTACCCTCCACAAATGCGAAAAGGGGAATTTTGTGGCGGTAAAAGGGTCAATTGAGCTATTATTGGCAAAATGTAATAAAATTCTTAGCGGTAAAACCACAAAGAAAATCAATGAAATAGATAGAAAAAAAGTTCTCGAAGATTCGGAGAAATTA
>Ga0114959_10001734_pt1 | contig 18639 bp, 22 predicted proteins | sample C_130625_EF_Meta_FD_87317 | JGI IMG/M metagenome (GOLD analysis project Ga0114959, IMG submission 87317) | Freshwater microbial communities from Lake Croche, Canada to study carbon cycling - C_130625_EF_MetaG | ecosystem: Environmental > Aquatic > Freshwater > Lake | place: Lake Croche, Canada...
AATGTGGGTCTTTATATGATGGCAACCAAATAGGAAAAATATGAACGATTGGCAAAAGGGATTTTGGATGGGGGTAGGGTCTATTGTGGCTGGTATTATATTTGGTGTTGTTTTTTTACCACGACCAGTTTGTGCTCAAACTTTAAATTGGGATAGTAGTCCGTTGAACTATACAAATTCTCAATATAACTATGACAACGGCTCCAATAAGTGGGAAAACTCTTCACAGAATTGGAATAATAGTCAATACAACTATAGCGCTAACAATGGGGTTTATACCAATACCGGAGATCGTATTGGGTATGAAACAATAAGTTTAGAGGGAACAAAAAATTACTTTGACAACAATGGTAGCCGTCAAGGTTACACACCATATGGGAGATAAACATGGTTGATTACAGCGAAACATTACTGTCTATTAAAAAAAGTATGGAATTAGCCCATAAAGCATTGCTGGCTGGAAAGCCGGATGTAGCAGAGGGATACCTTAAGGCTGTTGCAGCTAGCGCAGAGATGCTGGCAGCTTGGATACATCAAACAAAATGAAAATAACTAATAAATATAACCTTCCACAAACATTTGTTAATGTAGCAAATCGTCCGTCCTACACCAAAGGTAAGGCGCACGTATCTGCTACCGAGCTATTGAATAGCCCACGGATTGTTCAGTTAAAGAAAAAATATGACGATCAAATTGTCACAGATGTATCTGATATGATATGGTCAATTATAGGAACAGCTATTCATGGCGTATTGGAACAGGGTAAAGATGCTAACCATATTGTTGAGCAAAGATTACATGAAGTACTTGATGGTTGGCATATTTCTGGCGCTATTGACCTACAAATTGTCCATAATGATGGTATAGAGATTAACGACTACAAAAATGTAGGCGTATGGTCTGTAATGAACGAAAAAATAGAGTGGGAACAACAGCTTAATATCTATGCTTGGTTGGTAGAAAAAGTTAAAAAGACTCCGGTAATTAAATTAGCCATCATTGCCATCATTAGAGACTGGACTAGACGGGATGTTCAATCTCGTCAGGGTTATCCCCAATCACAAGTTGCAACTATTCCTGTTAAGCTATGGTCAATGGAAGAGCGTGAGCAATTCATTAGGGATCGTATCCATGTGCAATCTGAAGGATTATTTGCCATGGAAACCAATGAAGTGTTACCATTGTGTACACCAGCAGAAATGTGGGAAAAACCTACTACTTATGCTGTTAAAAAAGAGGGTGCTGCACGGGCTAAGTCAGTTCATGCAGAGAAGGAAGAAGCAGAGGAAATGTTACAAAAATCAGGTAAGGGATACATTCTTGAAATTAGAGAAGGGGATCGCACCCGTTGCTCAAACTTCTGTTCGGTATCTAATTTTTGTGATCAATACAAAGCATATATTGAGGAGAGGAAAAATGCTAAAACAACTAATGAAACAATTTGAAAATGAATTTGTTGGACAAGTTAAAGTATGGGAGCCGGTAAATGATTCCATGTATTGCGGTCGGATTTCTGATGCAGAGCTAGAGGCAATGCGGGAGCGTAATGAGGCGGCAATTCAGGATTGCATTGAAGAAATGGGAACCAAGTGGATTTTGCATCCAACTCATAAGGTGGGCAGATTAGATGAAAGCAAATGAATATCAAATTGCTGGCAGTCATTATGCTGAAAATTCTATTCAGCCTTGGGATTATATTATTGCTAACGACTTGGGGTACTTGGAGGGCAACATTGTTAAATATACAACTCGTTGGCGAAGAAAAGGCGGGGTTGATGACCTTAGAAAGGTTATTCACTACGCAGAAAAGTTAATTGAAGTAGAAACAATGTACAAATTAAAAGAGGAACACGATGGAATACAAAGAACTTAGAAAGATAGATGTTTCTAAATATACCGAAAAGAAAAATGGACTTACATATCTTTCTTGGGCATGGGCGGTTGACCAGCTTTTGCTTGCCGATCCAAAGGCACATTGGTTTTATCCGGAGTTTCAACGCTGGGGAAATGGTTCAGTCATGGTATTTTGTACGGTTATAGCTAACGATATTGCTCGAACTGCACAGTTGCCCGTTATGGACTATCGTAACAAGCCGATTTCAGAGCCGGATTCATTTGCCGTTAATACTGCTATGCAACGTTGTTTAGCTAAAGCAATAGCTTTGCATGGAATAGGGCTATATATCTACAATGGGGAAGATATTCCACCGGACACTATACAAGAGCCTGTAGAGCAAAAAAAGGATGATCCTAAGCCTACCCCTAGCAAATCTGTTCCAGCGCCCACAAAGACCGCTGGCAAGCCCGGAGAATGGCAATTAACAGTAATGGAGACAGAAAATGTTAAGTCATGGATGGATTCATTAAAAGCTGGTGTAAATGCCATACTTCAATTAGCGACAACTCCGGATGATGTAGCCAATATATTTAAGAACAATCGTGTGGTATTTGATAAGGCTAAGGACTTAGACGAAAAGGGTTACGCACAGATTATGGTCAGTTTTTCAGCAACTAAAAAATCATTAACAAAGGAGTAAGCATGAAAGGTAATTATGTAATTTGGGACACAAAAACCGGCATCAATGATGGTGCCTATGTAAGTCTAGATGATGCAATGTATCGTTACAAAGAAATGTCAAAAGAAACACCTGATGGTGCATGGATTGTTGCCCAAGTAGTTTATGGATCACATTTATCAGACGAAAAATTTCACGCAAACGTAAAGGAGTAATACATGGATTATCCAAATCAAGGAACGCTTTGGCATAACGCAGAGAAAAAGCATGAGAAAGCGCCCGACTTTTCAGGTGCAATGATGTTTGAAAAAGATTTTTTACAAGATTTGATTGATAAATCAAAGAATGGCGAAATAGAACTTAAATTAGACATTTGGAAGGGTAAAGTAAACACCCGCAACGGAGAGCGCCATGTTCTTAATGCCAAAGTAAATACTTATGTTAAGCCTGACCAACCAGCAACTTCTGCAAAGGATCCATGGGATGAGTAAGAAAATTAAACGTGAATGGAATGATGAAGATGATTTAGAGTTTTCTAAAGCATTTGGTGATTGGGCTAAAAAAGCTGATAAGAAACACGATACTGTGGACTGGGAAAATTTATGCACCCAACTTCAACAAGCCCTTTCAGCAGAAATGAAAGAAAACGAAGAAAAGGATGAACTTATTGAAATGATGAGAACAATTATTTATTACCTTGAAATTAGAGTTGGTATTTATAAGGGAGAGGGTATTGGAAACCAGTCAATTTGAAGGCAAAAAAATAGCCCTCAAGCAGACTAAGGATGGGTATGCTATGACAATAGCTATCCATCCGGATGAAGTTCCTGATGAACTTTTAAGAGACTTTGTTGGGGCAAGATATATGGTGGTTATGGTGCGTCTTGCTGACAATGAAGAGCCATTAAACCGTGAGGAATATGTGGGCGGTCAGTTAATTAAAAAAGCTGGGATGATTTGCAGAGATCCAGAGTTTTGGAAGTTTATGCAAGATGAGGGTCTTGTATTTGAAATGAAAGAATCTGCCGTTGCAGAGGCTGTATGTGGTTATTGTGATATTGTTTCCAGATCTGATTTAAAAACCAATCAATATGCACAAAGCTTATTTAAAAAGCTAATGGGAGAATTTGAGACATGGAAACAGACAAGAAATACATGAGATTTTTAGCGGCTTGTTTTGCCTTAACCGGTGGATCAACACCAAAGAACGCAGTAAAACTAGCAGATCAACTAATAGAGGAATTAGACAATGAAGAAGATATTGATGGCGGTATTGCTGCTGTTGTCGTTAAACGCAAGCGCAGCAGGAGTAATAGCTGAGGCACCCAATCAAGGGGGCGGAAGTATTTCCCTAACAGATATAAAATGTACTACAACTGAAAATAGCTTTATTGCCTATTCAAACTTGGCAAACGGGAAATCTATTCTTGGATGCTGGGCTTCCGATGATGATAATGTATTTGTACGTTGGTCAGATGGCGAAATTAGACAATACCCAGTAGCAAAATTTACTATGAAAAAGCGTTACGTTAACGGAAAATGGATTTAATGATGGAAGACATAGAAGAGGTTATACTTGCACTTAGAGCCGCCGGATACGCAACACCGGAATACGAAATATTACCTGATGGATCGGTGCATTATTTTTATGGAACCAAAGAAAAGAATTCTCTTCTTCATAGCCAACAATCCGGGAGTATTAACGGAAGAGATAACTCTGGGAATTAAACGGGCTTCGCTAGGTCTGCATTTGCGTAACCTAACCGATAAAGGCTTATTGATTAAGACTCAAGATAATAGATGGCAAGTATCCAATAACTATGTCATGGAAAAAACAGTAAGCAAATTAAACCCAATGGACATTGCAGAAAAATATATTAGAGAAATGATCTTTTGTAGTGGCAACTAAGAGTGAACGAAAATACTTATCGAGTGTTGCGAACATCGGCTGCATACTTTGCAGACATCTTGGTTTTGGTACCAAAGACGCAGAGATACATCATATTCGTAGGTTTGGAGGAAAAAGATCTAACGCTCCCGTTATCCCCCTCTGTCCAGAGCATCACCGAGGCAATACCGGTGTTCACGGACTTGGTGCGAAAGGGTTCGAGAAACGCTATTTACTTACACAAGAATTTTTATTGGAACAGACACAGGCCTTATTGGGCGATTCCACTGGGGTATAAATAAGTTGGGGGACGTCCGTTGGACTGGGCGCAGAGGATACACCGCTATCCCCCTTTGGTATTCTACAGCTCAAGCGGATCAAATCCTAGTTCTTCTGAAATAACTTTAGTTCTTCTGCGAAATTCGGCATCATGGTAAGACCATCTGCTAGTTTTCCACCGGCTCATGTGAACGCATTCATGGCATAAAACCCTAATTACAGTAGATAAATGCCCGCATTTTTTAGCAGAAATTGTAATCGTATGCTCGTGTTTTCCGCCATCATCGTACAAATAAGTGCCCATCACTTCTGGGTCTTGATCAACAATAAAGTTAATCTCTTCTGGCAGGGGCATAGCCCACTTATCAAATGGTTTCATGCAATAAATTGCACAATAGAGATTTTTAATAATTGCCGAACTTAACCTCATACCTTGTGGATTGCGCCCCTAAATTCGTATTCATCTTCTCCGCAAACTTGGATTAGCTCAGGAAGCATAAGTCTACCACGCTCAAATGACAGTAGGGCAAACCCTGATCTCCAATCTTTAGGGTTATCTTCTGTATATCCCATGAACTGATTACCATGAGGATCGGCTAGGCAACCCGTTTGAACCCCGTAGCGGGTTCCGTTGTAATCGGTGAAGGGTTGTACTGCTAAATTGTGTGTGTGCCCTGTGACCATGTTTACGCCCGAATTAACGGTATTGGCACGACCGGCACCAAAAGAACCTTTCCAGCGGTGCTTAATACAAGTGTCTTCATTAACCCAAAAAGACCAGCATGGTTTCCATAGTGGAAAGTGATCTTTAAGGGTAAACCCTGATACACCCTCATACATACCGGTTTGGGCTGATAAGAATGTTTCAAAGCGGGCATCATGGTTTCCCATAGTCCATATAAGCTGAGCGCCCTTAGATACTTTCTCAATACCTTCCATGAGCTCTTTACAGGCATCTAGCTCTTCTCTTACAGTAGGAGACTTCTCCCAGCCTATCCGAGCATGACGAGACGCTTGAGAGCCGTCAAAAACGTCTCCATTGGCGACCACTACTTTAGGTTTAAATTCTTTAATAATCTTTAATAGGGCTTTGTAGGCTGTGGTAGTTTCATCAGGCCAAAAATGAGCATCTGAAAAAACTACAACCCTGCCCTTTTCCATTTCAATACCACGGCGAGCATTTCCGGGCGTTTGATCTACTTTTTTAAAGTGTGCTGGATTTTGACTGGCAAACGTAGGTAATGAGATACCATGCCTGCTTTCAATTGCTCTTCGTCTTGCGTAGACATTTCGTATTGCAATTTTATTAACTTTGGCAAACTCTTCTGGACTTCCAAGTTTGTTCCAAGATGCTATCCACTGTTCATCTGTTAAATGATATCCAGCCATGGGGTCTCCTCTGTTAGATCAATGACTTAGATTGCATTTATACACCAGTTTTTGTAAAAAACCAATAAATATTTGTTATATAAGGGAAAACCACTACTCTTCTGCGGCTTTTATTTTATCATTAAACCTTTTCATGATGGCTTGTTTTCTATCTTCTAGAATTTGGATGCGCTCTCTTGGGAATCCACGTGCCTGAAAATCTTTCTTTTGCTTGTTAATCTGAGAAATTTGATTTTCTGCGCTGTTAGCTTGTTGCCATAGACGAGCTTCTGGGTTCTCGCTCATGTATTCTGCAACGCTAGGACCTGTATAGCCGGGCTTTCTACGTCCTTTAATCTCATTCTCATGCTCTGCCATCTTGGTAACATTATCATAAAAGCGTTGTGAGTCAGCAGCCTTAGATTCAATATCTCCAATAAATCGACCAGCAATCGGAACACGGTAGGCTGGCAACTCTTCTCCGGTAATAGCAGACTTAATCGCTGTCTCAGCCTTCATTACTTCTCGACCAGCGCCACCGGTAAATTGACCTGCTAAATAATCTAATGCATCTGCTGTTGGGCTAATTGCACCCTTTTTAAATTCTGTACCACCGGATGCATAGTTTAAAAACTCAGACAATACTTTATTAATTTCACTAGCACTTTCACGGGAACGTGTATATCCGGGGGTAGGATTAGTTGCACGATCAGCTTTATAAATTGGTCGACCAAAGGCATCTTTATTTGCTTCTAATGCTGCCAATGGATCTAGAACGGTTGGCAACAAAGTTTGCATGGATAGCCCTGTGCTACCTACTGGGTTAAATGCGTCCATAGCAATACCAAATAATTCTGCCGTATGTTTTCCAGCATTTTTACCGCCACCCAATACAAACTCAGTTGTCTTACGACCAATGTTAGGGAAAAAGTGCAATCCCAACGGCATAGGTATCATTGCATACTTACCACCGGGCAAAGGAATGATTAAGTTACGTTCTTTAACAAACTCTGGAGGTTCATCTTCCTCAAATCCTGCGGCAGCTAAAGCAATAGCCTGTAAAGTACCCAAGGCTATACCGCCAGCAATAATCTTCTTACCTGTTGGAGAAAGTTTGTATTTACCATCAGCACTTCTAATCAATAATGTTTCTGCTAAACGAGAAGTACCTTGCACGGATGCATTAAAGAATGCATACAAAGCATTAATACGTGAACCGAGCTGGCCTTTGCGGTCAAAGTTAACAGTTAGGTTTTTAGCAATACTAGCAGCTTGCTCTTTAGACAAACCTTTTTCAACTGCCACTTTATAAGCAGATAAGCGAACTGAGTTTTCAATGGTGTCGTTAAAATCAGACAGTAGTTGTGCAGCAGAACTAAATGCTCTTTTAGCGGGACCACGCTTCATCCGGTCTAGTTCATGTTCAATTAATTGTTTCTCTTCTGCTTTGCGAGTTAATGAATCACGATATAGGGTTTGAGCACCAGCAACTTTAAATTCTTCCCATAATCTAGCTTCTTCAGTATCTGGGATTGGCTGACCATTACGTTCTGCTTTAAGGGTTGCAAAGATAGTTCTTATTGCAGGAAATACTCCAGCAAGAACCTTGCGTTGTTCTCCAGCAATCTTAGTAGTAGATAAGTTAATTGCTGCGCCTTGTACGTCACGGAGTAAGTTGATGCCACCGAACACTGGATTATATTGAGTATTAACCGCTGCAAACCAACGAGTAAGTTTACCAATCATTCCTAGAGCATCGCCAAGTTGTTCTGTATCTAAGTTCTTCATAGCCTCAACCATACGCTTAGCACGAGGATCATTTTGATTAAAGAATATGTACCGGTCTTTACCATTGACACGAACTGGAAATACGTTATCTTTATAACGTTCTAATGGATTAATCTTGTATTTAACAGTCTCTAATCCAGTCTGTGGATCCATATAAATTTGAGGACTTTTAACTTCTTCCATAATTCCGACAACATCGCTGCCATCCAATCCTAAGCTATCTAATTCATAAGCTAATGCATCTGGATCTTTGATAGCATCTGGATTAACTGGTAACCAAAAGTTTGGATTTGGGCTCTTGATAGTTAGACCATATAACGCACGTCCTACACGGATCTTTTCAGCCTTGATAAGTGCACGTTCACGCTGGGCTATAATGTTTCCAAGAATATCTTGAACTTCTTTTTCAGATCCAGTAGCCCGTTTGCTTGATGGACCGCTACTGCTAAATCCAGCACCAGTTCCTTGACTTGGGTGGCTAGCAAAATCATCATCAACACGGAATAATGGAACATACTTTTTATATGTTTTATTCCAAGAATCAATAGCAGATTGTGGCTCGGCACCAGAATCCACTAGGATCTTCTGGGTTCCTTTAATCATGCCATCAAACTCTTTAGCTACTTCTTCTAATTTCTTGGCTTTTGCTGGGTCTAACTTATTAAAGTAATCATCAATTTGTTTGTAAGTTAAACCAGATCCTTTGTCTGTCATAGCATTAGGGTTTGGTCTACCATCTTTATCAAATGCAGGTCTAATCTTAGCAATTTGATCGTTGCGCTCTTTAGCATGACGATTGTGCAAATAAGCTTTCATATCATCCGGTGATATACCCATCTTGCTCATTTGCTTAATTACTGGCATCAAATCTTGCAACAAGAACTTACGCAATGCAGCAGACGTACGCCCGTGATAAAGCTCTTCCTTGAGGTATACGTTCCAGTTATCTTCTAACTCACCGGCTTCTTTTTGAATAGCTTGAATAACACGCTTAGTATCAATGTGTTTATCTTGTAACTTATATAAGAAGTTATCAATCTTAGATAATTCTGGACTATTCCATACTGGAGATACAATTTGTCCGTCTATGTTGCGGTGCTTGTTTACTTTAGCGGTAGGCTCTTCTGATACCTCACGCTCGCTAAATTGAATTGCGGATTCAGGATTAACAAATTTATCAATAACTTCTTGTTGATAATTTTTGCTTAATGGTAAAAGATCTTCTACTAAAAAACCTTTACCTTTTTCTTCTGATTTATTTCCTTCTTTATCATAAGAAGAATAAGATTGTCCACCAAGAGGTAAAATGCTAATTGGCTTTGCGTCATCAACCCATTTGCGCATATTAAAAATAACTGGAACACGATTTATCCCTGCTCTCATTAGAGCAATCATTCTATGTCTTCCTTCGTGACCTTGTATTTTAGATCCCCAAGACTTAGGTTCAGTAATATTTAAAAAAAGATCTTGCATTTCTTCTTTTAATTTATCAATGTCTAAAGGTGTTGTTTCTTTTTCTAGTTCTTTTAATAAATCAGGAGTTGTCGTTGCAGCTAAAAAATCTTTTGGATTAACATATCCTATATATGCTTTAGTTGTACTAGGATATTCTGAATCAGCATAATAGTTATATATATCTTTTAACCTTCTGGGAGTAATTGTAGAGATTGCATCAATTTGACTTTCCCTAAACAACGCCATCTGACCTTTGTAAAGATTGTCAGAGATTAAATCAGCTTGCGCTTCAGTAGCCAAACCATCCATATAGGATTTAAATGTTTCGTTAGGCAAATACTTTTTATTCTTAGCTTGTGAGAAGAAACGTTTAATTGCAGCACCTAACTTAGCAAAGAACTTTTCTACTGCAGTAATCGGTTTGTCAGATGTGGTTGCCCAGCGAGATACTTGGTCAGCATACCATTCATTAAAACTTTTCCAATATGGGGTCATCTTTGCAGAATCCATCATTGCATTGCTGCCATACTTAGTATTTTTTGCAGATTTTCTAGCCCGCATAGAGTCAACTAATTCTTTGGCTGATTTTCCTTTTTGAGACAACAGCCATTTATCATGCTCTGCACGAATCTTAGCTTGTAATTCTTTTGGAGCGCTGTCAAATACTTCACGTTGATGGGCGTGACCCATTTCGTGAGCTAATGTTTCAAGCAATTCTATTGGGCTTACGTTTGTTTTTAATGCAATGTAACGACTACCATCATCCATTTTACGAGTTGATCCAGCGGCTGTTCCCGATAAAATAGCAGAACCAATTGCTCTATGTGGACCTGTAAAATTTAATTTATTAGCTATAGCATCATCTATTGATGTTACATAAAGATCTTGTTTTAAATTAAGAAGTTTTTTCCATTCATTAATAATGCCACGCAGTTGCGGAGTAATGCTTTGAGAAAATGCTAGTCTATTGTTATTAAATTTAATAAATGGATTTTTTTTGTGATTTTCAGTATCTTGTTTTTCAAGCTTATCTTTAAGGCTAAGCATTTGTTTTAATTCGGTAGGCGCAATCCAGTCGCCTTTAAAATCTTTAACATCTACCCTAGCTCTAGTAGATCCCTTTGCGGGAACATATACTGGATCTCCATTTAAGTTATATCCCTTAATTAAAGCTAAATTACCTTTTTGATAAACTACGTCTCCGCCCATTATTGTTGCATGGTGATCTGCCATTTCCTGTTCTTCTACAGTGCCTTCTCTGTAATTGGCTGCAAACTGTGCGGCAGCTTCTTTTTCTGCTTCAGCCTCTTGTGCTTGCTCTGCAACAGCTTCTTCTGGAGCTGGCTCTAGTACTGTCTCTAATTCTTGAATGCGCTGATTGATGCCCCGTAATTGCGCTTTTTTGGTCATATTGTATGGAGTATCAGCGTCAATTTTAGATATAGCATCATAAATTAAATTACGCATTGAATCCGTTCCACCAATACCTTCTTGTAAATCACTTTCAGTTAATATTCCATCATTAATGGCGGCTAACGTCAAATCATCAAGCGGGTATCCATCTTTTCTAAAAATTCCTACCGGTATTTTTTTATCAAATTTTTCAATCCCCATGTCAGATTTTTCATTTACACTTACGCCATATTTTCTTAGCCAAGGAATAAAGTTATCTTTAACTTTTTCTACTTTTTCTTTTTCTTTATAAAGTTGTAATAACTCCATATGATCTGGAGTAGGGTTTACCATTACATCTCTTGTTAATAAACGCTGACGTGGTTGATTCTGTTCATTCTTATATTGAATGTATTCTCTGCCATTCTTTTTAATTATGTCTCCATATATGCTTTTTACTTCACCCTTATCCATAAAGGCAAAGTTATTCTGATCTGCTGCTTTTGCATTAATTTCTGGCGTTGGAATTGTAGTAGCATTAACTAATGCAGTAGGCTGTTGTTTTTCTGCAACAGGTTGAATTAATGTTTCTGGAGGAGTTACCGGTAACGTTGCTGGAGGTATAGCTGCTGGAACTTCTTGTGCTACAGGGGCTTCTGAAATTACTTGTGTGGCTGGTGCCGGTTCTTTTTCAGTCAATGCTGTTTCTGGGGCTGCTTGTTTTGGTTGCCCTAATAAATCTGCAATTTCAGCAGATGTATCCATATAAGATGATGGTGGTACCTGAGTAGCTCCGGCAGCCTCTGTAGGCTCAGTAATTGGTTTTTCAATAGCAGGTGCTGGGGGTTGAGCTTTACCTTCTCTATAGGCTTGCACTCCCCTTGTTACTCCACCAATACCACCACCGGCTGCAGCAGCACCAAAGAACGCTTCTTTAAACTCTCGTTTAGCGTCATCACTGGTTAGGTCTAATCCCGCTTGATATCGTTCTGCAGCTTGTTCTAATACTTCTACTGGAGCTTCTGCAATAACACCTTCTGTAGCACCAACCGCTACTCGTTTACCTACTTTTGCAGCAAGTTCACGAGCGGTCAATTCTTTAAGAATCTCTTCTCCGGCTTTTTTGGTTCCAAGAGAAGTTAATCCAGTAGTAAATCTATCAGCATAGTATCCAAGTGGTGCGGTAATAGCTGCCGTTGTAGCGGCTTTAGCGATCTCTAATTCTTTTGGATCATTCTTTTCTTGAGCTTGGCGTACTAAAAAGTTACCAAATTGCTGGATGCCATAAGTGCCCATGCCCACAAGAGGGCCTACAATTGGAGCAAATGGTCCAGATACTGCGGCGGCAGCAGATCCAGCAGCTAATGGAATAGCCATCTGCGGTGCAGACTGTAGAATATTCTCAGAAATATATTTAGGAACTTGTGCAATTGCAGAACCAAGACCTTTTTCTTGATAAAGCTTTTGAATGCCCTCAGCAGTCATGCCCGGAGTTGTTTCTGGAATAGCTTGATTGGCTTTAATAGCCTGCATCTTGGCACGAGTCTCTGCTTCAGTACCAGTTAAAGCAGTTCCAGCAAGACTTAATCCAGAGCCAACATCCGACAGTGATTCCACGCCACGTTTAACGGCAGCAACAGATCCGGGAATAAAGCCTACATCTTCTGCTCTTTGCTTTGGCTGATACATTCTTTTTGCATAAGCCAGCAATTCATCTTGAGACGCACCTTCAGGACCTTCAAATTCCAGAACATTTCCATCTGGAGCTTTAACTTCATAAGTTGGCATACGTCAACCTTATTGTGGTTTTACTGTTACAGGACCCCATCCCGGCGTTGGCTCGGGAGTGCTTGAACCAAATATATTATCAAAAAAGCCCGGCTTCTTAGGTGGAGGAGGTGGTGTAATTGTACCAACATCTACCGTTTCAAAGTTAGATCCATAACGTTTATAAATAGATGCAATAACTTTATTAATTGCAACTTGGTATCTAGCTTCAAGATCTGGAGTTAACATACCATTTTTAGCATCTAATTGCATACGTTCTCTAAGATCACGAATTTGTGGATTAGACTGAAGTGCTTTATCAATTTTTCCGCTAATGATATCCTCAGCATCCGGTTTCTTGCCAAGAGTAGCCTCACGATAACGTTCTAATGCAGCAGCTTTGTTCATTTCGGCTTCAGAGGCAGCTTTATATTTATACAAGCCAAGTTGTTGCGCAGCAATATCTTTAGCTTCATCAGATTCTTGTTTGCGTAATGTAGCAAGAGTTCCAACACCTTGCGCCCCACCTTCAGCAATAGCAGCCAATGGGCTAATGTTTTTAGATGCAGCAGCACCAAATCCAGCCTGCATTAAAGCCATTAAATTATTGGTTTCACGAGTCTTTTTAGCTGCTTCACGGCGACTGCGTATGTCTTCTAATAGTTCTCTTTGAATTTCTTCCATAGAAGATGGTGCAGCATACTGTTGTGCAATTCTTTCTGATGGCTTTTCTGTCGATGTTTTTTCAGCTTGATTAAATTCTGTTATTGCTTGTTGAATTTGTTTTTTTACTGGGTCAACAATAGACTCACCTTCGCTTAAAGACATTTCCGGTCTAATCATTGCAGATGTATCAATGCCATTGGATGGACGAGCAGCAGGTGCAGCTGGTGCAGCAGCAGGTGCAGCAGGGGCTGCGGTTGTCGCTGCAGAAGAAGAAGAGCCTGTATAGTCAAACAAATAATCTTTACGAGCATCAGAAGCTTTTTTAAATGCAGCTGCTTGGTCTTCTGGAGTCATTGAAAAGAATCTTGATGTGGGCTCTCCAAGATATTTTTTATACATATCAGGAACTTTATCAAATCCTAATTTAGAAACTGGATTGTAGTTAGATGGATTGGTAAATATATCTCCAAGATTCTTAACGCCTTCTACAACTCCACGACTACGCCGCAAATAAGCATTATCAATTCCTTGATCTGCCATAGATAAATCATCTTCTAAACTAGATGCATCATATTCTTCTTGGGATACTTTCCCTTTGTTTTTAAAATGAGCAACGCCACCCTGAGCCATCTTGACATAATTTAATGTCTCTGGTTTTAATGAGGAGATTCCTTCTTTAGAGCGTAATGCACGGTCTAATCTGCCGGGACCAGCATTGTAAGCCATTAATGTAAGACTTGGATCTTGATACTTGTCATACATTTTCTTAAGGTATGCAACTCCACCTTCAATGTTTTCTAAAGGATTGTACGGGTTTACACCTAGTTCTTTAGCAGTATTAGGCATTAATTGCATTACGCCAATAGCACCGGATTTTGAACGAGCAGACTCAGGATCTTTTGATCCACCTGTCTCTTTATATAAAGCATGAAGAGCAATATTTTCTGGCAAACCAATACGTTTAGCCGCTTTAATTACTTCTGCTTCATATTTGTGTGATCCTTTGACGTCTTTTAAAGGAGAGCCTTCTTCACGAATTTGAATAGTAGCAGAAGGATGTGGGGCATATCCACCAGCAGCTGGCATGATTGACTGTACAAAGTCATTATCTGTTCCACTACCAAATAATTGTTTCATCTCAGCATCTTCTGCATCTTCGTCAACTAAACCACGATTAGCATAGCCAACAATACCGCCTTGTGCCATAGTTTGTGTTGGAAGATTGCTTGGTGCAGCTTCGATACCTTGTTCTGGTGGCTGACCACCATTAGCGGCAATCTGTTCGATTCCTGATGGAGCAGGAGCAGAAGGGGCTTCGCTTTGCGGAACTTGTTCAAGCATAGCAGACAATTGTTGTATTTCTTGAGTATAACGCTGTGCTGACTCTGTATCACCAGATTGTAATGCTACCTCTATCTTGTGTTTAAGCACTTCAATAGCTTTAGGAATAACTTCAGCCATTGCTTCTTGCTCATCTTTTTGTGCAGCCTGTGACCGCAACTCATCCATGATAGTGCCTTGTGGCATACCCTTAGCGCTAGCTGCAGCAGCATCCCCATGAACTTTTTCATTTAATTGGATAGCTTGTGCAATACCACTAACTTGCGGAGAAATAGCACCATCTTTAGTACTATCCTGCAATTGTTTTGAAGAAATGCTTGTAGGATTTAATAAAGCTTTTTGATTTAAATTAGCAATACCGCCGGGCGCATAGCCCTTAACAGATCCACCGGCAGCATAAGATTTCATTAAACCACCTTGAGCGGCTTTGTTAGCCAATGCTAAACCAGCTACGCCAGCAGTTCCTAAGCCAGCCAACTGTGATGTTGTAGATGGTTGGGCTTGCTGTTGTGTAGTTGTTACATCTGTTATTGGAATGCCGGTTATCAAGCCTTTTAACTGACCCAATTGTTGCATTGGGTATTGTTGTGCTTGCTGGTAATTAGACATACCTGCATTAATGACGTTTTGAGCTTGTTGCTGTTGTTGACCGCCAAATTGATTTTGTAATCCAAGGATGCCTTGCTGTTGCAGTAACTGTTGTCCTGCCAAAGATCCAGCTTGACCATATCCTTGTAAACCAAGGTTAGCCACAGTGTTCATTTGATTCTGTGCATTACCATAAGCTTGGTTATATGAACTACCAATGACTTGGTTTATAGCCATATTTTTATTGCGCTGGTTTTCAGATTGCTCTAAAGCTGCACGATTTCCACCAAACGCACCTGCTGCTGTAGCTCTGCCCTGTAACTGATTACCGGTAATATCATATTGGCGATTCATTTCAGCCAATTGTGGCTGTAAAGCATTTTGAATATAAGGATTCATATATGCGCCAACAGCATACGGATTAGTGGATTGGTTAGCTAAATTTTGACCTGCTCCAAATGAACTATAGGCGGCTGCACCAGTAAGGTTTGGGGCTTGAGATTGAGATAAGTCTGACGCACCTTGGTACGCTTGATTTTGTAATGGCTGGAATCCTGCTACTGCTGAGTTAGCTGCAGCATTTGCACTAGGATTAATACCATACTGACCACCTTGATCATTAAAAGATCCATAAGCGTTATATGGACGAATTCCATTGATTGTTTGATTTCCACTTGCGTCCGTAGATGTATTAAATACTTGTTGCTGTCCTGCCCCAAGAATTGAAGTAACGTATGGTTGCGCCCATGGAGTTAGACTAGTGTATTGATTTTGCTGTTGCGTAGTTTGTTGTTGACCACCACCACCACCGCCGCCCTTGCCGCCGCCACCCATGAGAACGCCACCTTGGGCTGCTAATTTTTTACCGTATCTCAATATGCTCATTTATTTCGCTCCCTGATCCATCTGCAATCAGCTTTGTTCATTTCAAAAACTACAAGATCACCGCCGTCTTCATGCATCCCTGCAAATCTAACAGCCTCTTTAAATCCTAATTTTTTGTCATACTCAATAGCTTTTACATTATTGCTATTTACTATTCCAAAAGCTTTTTCAATACCAAGTTGATTAAACGGATAATCAAAAGAGGCTTTCAATAACTGCTTGGGTGTATAACCACCCTTTAGATTAACCATGTGCATCTGGCAAGTCTTGCCTATAAATGCGGTATAACCAATAACCCACTCAATTTTATCCTGCTCATCTACCCAAAACAACGCTTGTAAATCACCGCAGGGTTGAACCCCAATTTCTTTAAGCAATATATCCGAAGCAATCTGTCTGGCTTCTGGAGTTTGCGCACTGCAAATCATTTTGGTAGATATTTGTTCGCTTTAATTTGTTTGCCCTGAGCCTTACGACCTGTACGGGCACTGCGTACATTATCCATCATTTTGTATAAATGCTTTGCTCCTGCATCTGTAGAACCATTGCCTAGGTGACTTACTACGTCAGCTGGTACCACAAACTCGCCGTCTGCAAGTCTAGCCGGTTGTTTGTTAGCAATGCTAGCAGGAATGTTATCGCTCATTCCATCGCCCGGTCCCTTAAGTAATCGACCGCCATCAGAGTAACCGCCTAAATTAGATTGAATATCTCCACCATGGGCATACTTAGGAGTTGAGTTTGCTGGCAACAGATTGCTTGGTACCCCCATACCATACTGTCCTGCTAATGATTGAATGTAATCCATTGTCAGTGGTTGGGATGATGCCGATTGTTTTGATTGCAATCCCGTAACTCCTGCCGCTGCCAATCCGCCATATGCGGGATGGGTTGCAGGAGATGCTGCAGGATTTTGAGCCATTCCACCAACATCAAATCGTTTGCTTAAACTAGCTATTCCACCCTCTGCTGCAACAAATGTAGGTTTATAGTTTTTGCTTAATGTAGCACCCAAACCATAAGATTGAGCTGTTGGAGGTGTATATGCAGGTAAATAATTTGGTTTAAATGCATTTGGTCTGGTGGCTAAATAGGCAGCCCCAAGTCCCGCTGCAGTTAAAGGGAGATTGTTACCCACCAACTTTAATGCTTTGTTAGCATATGTGCTTATTGTAGATTGTGGGCCGCCATTATAGCCTGAAGAACTCCATCCCGGACCATAAGAGTTTGGATCAGTAGTTGTAAAGTTACCATTGCCAGATACATCAACTGGAACAGTTTGTGGATTGCTTACCGGTGGAGCAACTTGAGTATTTCCAGCTGCTATAGGAGGCTGTTCAGGATTAAAAGCTTGATCTGCAGATGCGGCATTTTTTACAGTATTGGCTCCTGACAATGTTTGTCCAGCAGTAACACCTCCAGCACCAGCAGCTTGAGCAGCGCTTGCTGCCATTAAAGATTCTGCAGTAGTGGTTGCAGGCAATCCTAATGCTGTAGGAGCCATGCCTCCAACTTGCATAGCATATGCAGCGGTAGGATATCCTGCTTGAACAGCGGCAGCATCTGCTGCGGCTAATGCTTCTCCTGATAATACTGCTTCGCCAGCAAAAGCTCCACCTAGTGCGCCACCAGCTCCGCCAATAAGACCACCATATAAAGCTCCATTAAGTACGCTGCGACCAGTTAATCCGTTAACTAATGCTCCAGTACCAGCGCCAATCAGTGCACCACCAATAAGACCAGTACCTAATGCGCCAACAGCTGCGGCGGTTTCTGCTCCAATTACAAACGTACCTGCGGCAACAAATGACATATTATTTTCCTTCTAACAAAGAATCTGAGTTATCAATAATCATGTTTTCCAGTTTTTCTAAATCAGTTTCATCTGTGGAAAATATATTTTGAAATACAACCGTTTCTACTATATAAGCTACTTTTCTACCTTTAGGAGCCATAAAAGTCATTGGGGCTACCAATTCTTTTTTATCTCCATTGCTGTCTATAAGGATCATGCGTCCAGAAACCATACTACAAAGATGGTCTATCTTATGGGCTTTTCCAATAATTACTGCGCCTGCTGGCATGGTAACCTGTTTAATATATACATTTGGTCCAAAAAAGTTTTCTTCTGGACATTCAACTTGAGGCATGACTTGCACTTGTGCAAGTAAGGCGTCTACCTTCTGACCAAGGATCGTGTTCAATTCTTGAGAGGTATTTGCCACTAGGTTCATATAGATGCTTTAAATTTAAACTGCTTTTGATCTGATTGTTGAATTTGATATCCGACCATTTGTAAGCCTTTTGCAGACATTGGGTCTAATTCTGTGTCGTAAATAGTTCTTATACCCATTTGCTGTAATTGTGTAGCAAAAAATTGAATATCCGCATCTAATTGCTGTTCTGTGCCCATAGTAAAAAAGTGCACTTTAGCAACGCCTTGCCCAAGCATTTTTAAGCCCATTACAGACTGTCCATGAGGAATAAGCTTTAACCCTTCAGATAGTTCTTTTTGAACCGCAGCAAGGCCTTTATCAGTTGGAATACCCCTGTTTTGAAAGTAATGCATAATTACTTTATTAACCGCTGTATTTTGACCGGGCAACTGACCGCCACCCATTTGGGCTTGCAAGTCGCCTAATGCACCAATTCCTTGTGAATCCATAATATTACCTTTTAGGGTTATTTGGGGTTGATTTTAACATT